>Ga0123357_10001212_pt1 | contig 26979 bp, 18 predicted proteins | sample TergutEmb28metaG_FD_89873 | JGI IMG/M metagenome (GOLD analysis project Ga0123357, IMG submission 89873) | Embiratermes neotenicus P4 segment gut microbial communities from Petit-Saut dam, French Guiana - Emb289 P4 | ecosystem: Host-associated > Arthropoda: Insects > Digestive system > Gut ...
CCACCAGAAACTGCAATCATTACGTTTTTCGAGTAGCCCTGGGAGTTCGGACCACGCAAACCAGTTTTTTTGCGTACCGATGCTACCCACGGTATTGTCGATGCCCAGGTCGCTAAGGATATTGGCCGTAGAATTCGGACCGCTCTTTTCAGCCTCCACCAGTTGCAGAAGAAGGCCATGCAGGCCGTCGACCGGGATGCGTTCGCCAATGCCCCGCCGTAGCGTCGTGTCGACCCGGTACAGCCAACGGCTTTCCGGTGGCAATACATTGGAAACGTCACTTTTGTCGAACGAACGCAAGGCTATCAGGGGCGAGTAACGCCCCACTTTGTCGACACTTGGCGCAAGACAACCAATCAGTGCGTGTTTGTCCCAGATGTTTGAGCCGACGATGAAATGCCAAACAGGCGAAACTAGGTAAGCAGCCTGCCAGTCGTCCGGGCGCGAGTGCGCGAGCGCTGCCATGCCGGACGACATCCACCCGTGGATGGTTTCTTTCAGGGAATACGGCATTCCTTTACCAGCAAAATCGCCCACTGAGGGCAATTTTCCAAACCAACCCATATAACCGGGCCGCTTGAAAAAGCAAAATATTTTTATTGCCGCTTTACCCTTGCCGGAAGATTTTAACCATGACATGAACCGCATCCGCTTCACTACCTTACTCCCGCCGGGGTTCCTCAACCTGGATATGGGTTGTTTGCGCTTCGCGTTCCCCGACCCATATAGCCACGGCGCTGAAGTTATCCTGCCCAGGTGCGCCGGGATCCGAAATTTCACCCATCATGTCGTCGATCCACTGCTCCGGGGTTTTTGCGTGTCTGAGCATTTCCTCCATGATTTCTTCGCCGACACTTTCCCAGAAACCGTCGGAGCACAGCAGGAAGGTGTCGCCTGAGTGCAAGGCGAATGGTTCGTTGTGAATAGCGTGTTCCGGCATTTCCTCACTACCAACCGCCGCATACAACATATTTCTTTTGCAATTACCGCGCAATTGTCCGGTAAAAAAACCAGCATCGATCATGGATTGCAGGATGCTGTGGTCGGTCGTCAGGCTGTGGGCGCGCCCGCAGCGGAACAAGTAAATGCGGCTGTCACCCAGGTAATTCCAATAGGCATGCTTGTGCTCCGCATCCAACATCAGGGTCGCGATCGTGGTATTCATTTCGGGAAACTGCGGATTGAGTTTGCGCACATCAAACAAAGCCTCGCGTGCCACCACCATTAGCGTACTGGGTAAACTACCATCGATCCTAGGTGTGGCGGAGAAATGAGCCAACACCTGGTTGACGACGGTTTTCGATGCAAGCGCCCCCCCTTCGTGCCCACCCGTGCCATCCGCTAGCACGAAGCAGCCCTGCGTCTCGTTGGCGCAAAAACCGACCGTGTCTTCGTTTACCTTCCGGCCTCCGCGCTCGCTCCGGTGCGCTACAGACAACCGCATCATGGCTTACCTGTCCTCTCGCCAGACTGCACCGTCAAAATTGCTTTTTCATAAGCTTCAAGAAAGGCTTGCCCAAAGAATTCCTGGAAATGGTCACTAGCTTTTTCGCGGAGTACATAAAAATAATGCCTATATTCACTCCACAAACGAGCCCTGTGCATCACTGGTAACATGTTTTCGAGCACACCCCTAGGGGGTATCTTGTCGCCAAGCACCGCCGGATTGAAACGATCCAGCACATTATTCAGAGCTGCCTGCATGCCCGATATGACCCCGATCTGGTGGGCACGCAAATCGACGTAGGCATTACGCACGGCCTCGATAGGCCCCATGAATCCCGGCAAGGATCGCCCAAACATGCTCATCAATGCGGTGTTGCCGTCCGGCGAGAATTTAAGCGGGTTATTCCGATCCGGCGCAATCACGGTAAGGTTGGCCCTGACAGCCTGCTTGACGACCGTCCGTCCCGCGATCAGGTCTACCGTGCCTTGGGTGTAGTTCCGCAGCACTTGGCCAAGCATGTTCATGAAAGCCTTGTCCAACGCCCCCCGACCAGGCAGTTCCATGCCGAGCCCCTCGATGAATGCCTGATAGAGCTCTTCCATACATGGCGCGGTAGAGGGTTCGGCAGAAGAAGGCGCGCTAGGCATCCTGGACGCGCTGGAAACACTGGGCGGGATGGAAGGTATTTCGGGCAATACAGTGGGTGCACCAAACGGTGCGGAAGACACCGGCGGTACAGCCATATTGGATGCTGGAGGAGGCGGTAAATTAAAATTTGCAGGAGTAGAATCCGATAAAAACGCAGAAAGCGGGTCGTCAACAGGCTGCACCGTCCCAAACGTCGGCGCAGAGCCGCTGCCCAGCCCCGCAATAATATTGTCAATGTCATCAAACTCAGTAGCATCGCTCCCTGCATTTTCCACAGAACGATTAGCAATATCCGGCACCGCGGGCGTAGTCCCTGGTGGTACGGATAGTGTTTTCTCGCTCGTATCGGGCAAATGGAAAAAGGCATTGAGTTCCGAACGAGTCAAGTCCACGTCGGAAGAGACGCTCGGTACTGCCCCTCTGGTAGGCTGCAAAATATCTCCGAATTCCCCGGCATTTCCAGTTTCATCAAACATTGCCAGGGGATCCAAACTGCTGTCATGCTTTTGTAACCGGCTTGCCGGGACGTTCAGGGGGTCAAGCAACAGCTCGTCCACCGTCATGCTGGGGTCTTTACTGTTGATCAGTCCGTCGCCCTTGCTGTCGAGACTGCCAGGCTCGACGCCGCGCTCGTTGAGCATCTGCATGATGTCGTTTTTTTCGGAAACGGAACTAAACATGAATGGGTCAGGTATCTCGCCCTGCCTCCCCGCCGCTGACCCAGGTGTCACAGGTTTCACTTCCACAGCAGCGGAGCCAAGCAATTCGGCAAGAAAATCGTCACTGCCCGCATCTACTGGTAAAGTTCGCGCCTGAAGCGTGCCTTTTTGGCCTTGTGCAACGTAAGTTACCTGTAACACATAACCGCCCACAAGAATCTTATCGTAATCTTGTAACGGGCACTCCATGCCGGGAGTAAGTTCCGCATCATTGATAAAAACCGAATTTCCACTGCTGATGTTACAAACTAGGTATTTACCTCCTTCTCCGAGGATGAACTTCAAGTGCTGGCGTGAAACCAGCCGCTTTGGGTCGGGCAGGATAATGGCGTTCTCCCTCCCCCGGCCTATCGTTGCGCCGTCGCCGGAAATCGTCCCTGCGACAGGAACCACAGGAGGAAGGTCGTTATAAGTTAGCCCTAAGATTTCAAGCATCTCAATTCCTTTTTCCTTCGCCGGCCGCGATCCGCTTGTCAGACGAACAACGCCCGTGCAAGACGATACGATCTCCCTTTACGAGGTAGAAATCTGCTGAAAACGGCGGGTCGAACGGACATTTGACTTGCAAGCGGTGACGCCCCACCCCGATCAGCGCAATCCGTCCCAGCCGCGTCATCTTACCCAACTCTATACGTTCGTCATCAATCATGAATACAGCTTCATCCAACCCCCACACTGCCAACTGCGGCATATCCGCATTGCTGTCCCGTTCAAACGACATGCGGGGCGCTTCCCACCCGGTAGGCTCCTCCCCTCCAGGTTTATCCCCGGGTTTTGTACCGGAATAATTTTTCGCCATGATACCGTCCGCTACGGTTCCGGCCTTGGCCTTGCCAGCATCAACTCCCTTGTTCATGGCATCCTGTGGAGCGGTGGAAACCAACCGATCCATGGCTTTGAGCGTAGCTTCCTGATGCACATCTTCTGCACCCTGCGGAGAATCGAACAGCGTTTTGCAACCGGACAACAGCAGGAAAAGCGCGCTCACCAGCACCATCCCAATGGCGTTTTTCCCACGCAAGGAATAACACCGAGCAATAACATCACGCTTTATCGTCATTCTTTCACTTTCTCGGAAAGACCGGTAAATTCCCTGTATCCGGGCGTAGATTAACAACCTCACTCTTTCCGGACAGGGCGGAAACAATCGCTGCGAAAACCAGCAGAACCACGAACAGGACACCCCAGCGCATAATGGCGCTGTTTCGCTCAGACCCGCCGACGCCTTTTGTTTCAGGAAGGTACGACATATCCGTCGCTGTGGGTGGCACAGGTACATTCACATTTGCGGGAGGAGATGCTGTAGGAATAAAAGGTTTGTCCTCCGTCGTAGATGGAACGAAATCCTCCGCCGCATTCAGCAACGACTGGAGGTAGGCCTTAACCGTTTTCGGACGTCCAGACGGCCTCACCGTCAAGCCAGCATCGATGATTTTTAATATCCCGACGGGCAAATCCGGCGAGGCATAATTAACTGCTGGTTTGAGCGAGTCTTTCATGATCCGCGTTACCGACACGGGCGGCATGACACCGCTCACAAGCAAGTAAGCCACGGCAGATATCGCATAAATATCCGTCCAGGGACCCAATACCAATTCGCTGTCATCGGAGCCATATTGCTCGACCGGCGCAAACCCGGGTTTGAGGATGATCGTGGTCGAATCCCCACCGGATAGCTCCGTATGCCGAGCCGCGCCGAAATCCAGCAGGACAGGTGCACCATTTTCTAGGATCAAAATATTGTCAGAAGAAATGTCGAGGTGATAGCAGTCCACCGAATGGATCTGGGACAAACCTTCCAGCACCGGCAGCAGAATAGAAAACAAATCTTCGGTGGTCTTTGCCCGGAACCCGTTGCGCACCATTTCGCGCAAGGTCTTACCCCGGTAGAAAGGCATGACCATGTACGCGGTTCCATTGGTTTCAAGGAAACGCATCACCGAAACAAGGGCGGGATGCCTGAACATGGCGAGGATATGCGCCTCGTTAACGAAACGGCGCATCCCTTTCATGAACAATTCGCGCTTATCGGCTTGGCGCACTTCCACCTGCAGCCCTGCCCCCCGCGCCGCCAGGCTGCCCGGCAGATATTCCTTGATCGCGACTTCCCGCCCAAGGAACGTGTCGTGGGCGAGATAGACGATGCCGAAACCGCCCTCACCGACTACAGACTGGATGACGTACTCCTCCAACCCTGTCCCGATGGGCAACGCGTTTACAGGCACAATCGTCCTCGTTCCCTGTTCATGCTCATTCCGCCCCCTTTCCGGTAAACCCATCAGCGGCTCAATCACTCTCCACTCTCCTGGGTTCCTGCCTTTCTCGGTTCCAGGTCACACATTTCAAATTCATAGACGAAATCCTCGTTCTCGGCCTTCAACACGATCCGCTGCAAACCCTGCCCCACGACAAGCCCTTCGAGATGGCGGCGGCTGATCGTCGGCAACACGGAATTGGTCAGTATTGCGTCGATCATACGCCCACCGGCATCTGCCGCGTTACAACGCTTAATGACCAGCTCGACGACGGAATCGTCATAATCGAAAGACGCACCGTGCGAACTGGCAATCCGCTTCTGAATGCGCCGCAACTGCAAGCGTACGATACTAGCAAGCGTCTCCTGGTTAAGGGGATAGTACGGAACCACGATGAGGCGCCCAAGCAGCGCTGGCGGGAATACTTCGAGCAATGGCTTGCGCAATGCGGTAGCCACCGTATCGGCATCGACTGGTAAATCTGGGTCGGAACACAGGCTCATGACGAGGTCTGTACCGACATTCGATGTCAAAATGATGACAGTATTGCGGAAGTCGATTTTCCGCCCTTCCCCGTCTTCCATGTGACCCTTGTCAAAGACCTGAAAGAAGAGTTCGTGCACGTCGGGATGAGCCTTTTCGATCTCGTCGAGCAGCACAACGCTATACGGGCGGCGGCGCACTGCCTCCGTCAACACGCCGCCCTCGCCGTAGCCGACGTATCCCGGCGGAGCACCCTTGAGCGTGGAAACGGTGTGCGCTTCCTGAAATTCGCTCATGTTGATGGTAATCAGGTTCTGCTCGCCCCCGTAGAGGAATTCCGCCAATGCGAGCGCGGTTTCAGTTTTCCCGACACCAGACGGCCCGCACAGCATGAATACACCAATCGGTTTGTTCGGGTCATCGAGCCTGGCGCGCGAAGTCTGGATACGACGGGCAATCGTGGTCAACCCGTGCCGCTGCCCGATCACCCTGCGTTCGAGGTTATCAACTAGGTCGAGCACCGCCTGCGCTTCATTCCGCAACATCTTCCCGACCGGGATGCCCGTCCAGTCGGCCACAACCGATGCCACAGCCTGGTCGTCGACCGCCGCCAGTACAAGCGCCCGTTCGCCACGGATCTCGGCCAGTTCCTTTCCGAGTTTTTCCAGTTCGGCAAGCAATGCTTCACGCGTAACAGGGGCAGCAGCGTCCCCGCCATCCGCGTCCTCCACCACAGCAACCGTTTCCTGCGGGGTTTCGGCTCCGGGCATTTCCGCGCTCGCATCCAGCGGGGCGGCTGCCTCGCCGCCCTCAGGCGCAGCCAGTCGTTCGCGCAGTTCGACAATGCGCGCAATCAGAGCCTTTTCCTTTTCCCAACGCTGTTCCAGTTCGATTTCCTGCGCCTCTAGTTCCGTGAGTTGGTTGCGGATTTCGTTGCTCCGCCCGGCAGTGTCCCCGATGCCGGCGGACTGTTCCTGGCGCAGTATTTCAAGTTCGTTCCGCAATACCCCGATATGACGCTGGCAATCTTCCAGTTCACCTGGCGTTGTGTGCTGGCTGACCGCCACGCGTGCAGAAGCAGTATCCAACAGGCTGACTGCTTTGTCAGGCAATTGCCGCGCTGGGATATAACGGTGCGACAGCGAAACTGCGGCGTGGATAGCGCTATCGAGCACCCGCACGCCATGATGTTTTTGCAGCACCGCAATGATGCCACGCAGCATTGCCACGGCCTTCTCTTCATCGGGTTCCTGGATTTGCACGACCTGGAAGCGCCGGGTCAGTGCTGGGTCTTTCTCGATGTATTTCTTGTACTCAGCCCATGTTGTCGCGCCGATGGTGCGCAGGGTTCCGCGCGCCAGCGCCGGTTTGAGCAGGTTTGCCGCGTCCCCGGTTCCCGCCGCGCCACCCGCACCAACCAGGGTATGCACTTCATCAATGAACAAGATAATCGGCTTGGGGGAGTGCTGAACTTCTTCGATTAACTGGCGCAAGCGTTGCTCGAATTCCCCCTTCATGCTTGCGCCCGCTTGCAGCAGGCCGACATCGAGCGAACGCAGTTGCACGCCCCGCAAACTCGGCGGCACGTCACCACTGACCAAACGCTGCGCGAAACCTTCAACCACGGCGGTTTTGCCGACTCCCGCCTCACCAGTAAGCAGCGGGTTGTTCTGACGGCGGCGCATCAGGATATCTATCATTTGGCGGATTTCATCATCGCGCCCGGTTACGACATCGAGTTCGCCCTTTGCTGCGCGCTCGGTCATATCCACGGTAAACTTGTGCAGTGCTTCCTGCTTACCCATGGCCGCCGGAGCCATCGCACTGGAAGCCTCACCAGGAGCCGCATCGCCATAGGTCTGGGCGTTGCTCACTGTCCCGTCCTCGGGACTGCCTGCAATGAGCGTGGCTAACTGCGCCATGCAATCATCCGCATCAATCTTCGTAAACTGCGGCGAGAGCGCCAGGGTCACGCCACGCAAGGTTTTGTCAGTCAGCAGCGCGCACAGCAGGTAGGCACTGCGCACCGCCCCCGCGCCAAAGGAAAGCGAAGCCATGACCCATGACCGTTCAGCCGCCAGGTCGATATCGCCGGACAAGTCTTCGATGGCCAGCGCCCCGGCAGGCAGGCGTTCGAGCATGGCGAGCAGGTTGGCAGCGAGTTTGCCTCCATCCACGCCGTAATGCCGGAAAATGCGATGCAGGTCGCTATCATCGAGTTGGATCAGTTGATAGAGCCAATGGCTAAGTTCGACATACGGATTACCACGCAGTTTGGCAAACACGGTGGCCGATTCAATGGCCTTGTGCAATACCGGGTTCAACTTCCCAAAAAGCGCTACACGGCTGATTTTGGACATATGTACCTCGACGTTTTACTGATTGGAAACTGAAGTGGCCGCGCACTATGCACAGCCAGGCATATCGACTCTAATCCGGCATATTGGCAACACCTGCTACGCACCTCTCCGCTTTCAAGACGAGGTCGCCACGGTTTTCCTCGGTAGCGAGCCGTCCAAGCCAGGTCGTCCATCCGAGCATGCCCGTGGCTGCACCAAGGTGCAGGGGCGGAACTTCGTCATGCTGCAGGATGAGTTGGGTATCCCATGAAAACTCGACACCCACGTAATTGCGCACCCAGTCGCGCAGTTGGCGGAAATACACCTGCCCTGGCAGGAATGCTCGATACCTCTCGAACGGCAACGGGCCGACATGGATACGGAACCCATGCTGGCGGTCAAGGACAGTCGTGCCGCAAACTGCGCCATGTCCCAACCGGTTGGCGCTGCCCTCGTCCCCAAGGCGGGTGCAATCCTCCTCCCTGAGCTTGAGCCAGCGGGGCATCCATTCCCGGATACGGAAAGGACAGGCAAAAAAAACCCGCAAAATCGCAGCTAACCCCTCTGGGTTGCGGGTCAACCTGACCAAATGCCCTGCCATGTAGCGCCGGGTATGATCGGGAACCGAATCGCATTTGTTGAAGAAAGGCTCGCCGTAACCGATCAGGCTGCCGGTATAGCGGGAAAAATGATCCCCTTCCTGACAGCCAGAACCCTTTTCCCACCGATCAAGGCTTGGTGCAGCCTGCACGCTCGCCCAAGCACGATAGAACAGCAATGCGAAACGGTGATGAAAAATATCGAGGAACCCTTGCAAGGCGGGGTCACCGTCATATTCACAGCGTTCCCTTACGAATTCGGTGAAATACGTGGGCATCGGACCATTAGGCCCATACAGGCCGAACGACATCTGCTCGATGCGAATGTAGCCTTGGGCGGTGCGGCCAAAGGCACTCAGAGCCGCCGGGGCAAAATTGAGCGACGGCTTTTGGCCAATGCGCACAATTTCATGGACAGGGCGCACTGCCGTGCCAAAACGTGGAAACGAAGGGTTGCGCGCTTCCAACCAACGCATGATTCCGAACCAGTCAAAACGCCACGGCTCCTTGTTCGCTTCTTCCGCGAAGGGGATATCGGGCGCTGCGGTGGCGATTTTGTCTTCAGGCATCGGGCCGCCCCCCAAAGCGCGGCGGCCAGGTGGCAATCTCGCCCCGCGTCGCGCTGTGGAGCGATAATTCACAGAACGAATTTATGGAAACGTGCCGTGCGAAAAACTGCTCCAGCACGCAACCGAACAGATATGGGCTGCTTCCGTCGAAAACCAGTTCGTCAACCGTGGCCTTGATGCCGACGCCACGCCCAAATACCAGCGGCCCAGAAACTGGCAAGCGGCGGGTGATGGAAGAGGATTCCATCGCAACAATGGATTGCCCGTGCCTTGCCATGGCGGAACCAGCAAGCGCCCCATACAGCCCAAGCAGGCCCCGCATCGCTACCGCTCCTTCCTTGGCATCCATGTTGCGCATGGCAAGGTAGTTCAGGGACAAATGGCTAATGAGCCGCCAGGTCATTTCCCGTTCGGCCACCGAAAAATGGGGCCGCGAAGGGCCGCGCAGGATGCGCCCCCAACTCATAGGCATATCCGTTTTCACCGATAAATCGCGCGGGTTGTTAACGGAAATCAGCAGCGGCAAATCACGGTTCGACAACACCATCGATAGTGACAACTGGGCAAGCTGTTCCGGCCATGGCGCCTCGTTCATGTCAACGAGCGACAGGAACACCTCGGAACCTGCGTAGCTTGAGCGCGCCCCGCGGCGCTGCGAAGAATCCGACGCCCGCCGCATCTCGCGCCGCATCGTGAAATAGGCCTCGCGGTCGCCCGCCTCGTTGCCAACGTAATGGTAAAAAGGTACGAACTGGGTCACGGGATTGTTGCCGCGGTCAAACCCCCTGACAGTATCGACCCGATACACCTCGTAATCCCTGGGCCTGGTGGGATCCGGGACGACATGCTGCTCGGCGGCGGAATGCGTCATGACCAGGCGGATGCCTTGGCGGCTGAACAGGTTGATGGCCGGCACGCAATCAAGTTCAAAACAACCCTTATGCACTGCGTTGGCGAGCCCGTTGACATCCCGGTCGATCAGCACCGTCAGGTCGAAAACGTCCTTGCCTAACCGACTGAGAGCCGACCTCAACCCGTTGACGGAGAAGAAGAGGAAACGCTGTGGAAACGTAAAATATTCGTGTAACAGCCTGTAACCCTGGAAAACCCTTGGATCCGTCGGCAACAGTGCTTGATTGGCCTCAAAGCCCTCCGCCCGCACGGCATTGGCGGGTAGGTATATCGACTCGCCGCCACCAGGGGCACTCATCGTCACCCCCAGGCAATGGCCTAGCAGTTCCTCGTATATCTGGGTCGCGGTCACATCCGGAGCCGAAATGAAAAACACCAGCCGGTCAGGATACTGTTGCCCCTCTTCGACCTTCACCCGGTAGGCTAAGCGCAAACGGATTTCCCCCTGCGCCTCCTTGCCGCCATGCATACGGGGCAGGCCATTCGGCCTCCCGGCAAGGACACCCGCCTTCGCTTCCTGGATTTCGAGTGGCCAGGCTTCCATGTCGTGAGCCGTTACGAACGTGCAGGGCGTCGAGGTTCCTGGAGCCAGCCCACTTTCAAGCACTGTGCCACGGGGCAAGCGTGCACCCGGTTCGTTTTGCGCGTCGGAATCCTGATCCAACGGTATCTGTACGATAACCATCGACGGCGTCGGCGCGAGATAATGCGGATAAACAACTTCAAGCAGGCGTTGGGAAAAGCGTGGGAATTCGGCATCCATTTTCAGGTGAATGCGGGAGGACAGGAACGCAAACCCTTCCAGCAAGCGCTCAACGTAGGGATCAGCCGTCTCGGTCGTCTGCATGCCGAGATTGCCTGCCACTTTTGGGAACGAGGCAGCAAATTCCGCCCCAAGTTCCCGCAGATAAGTCAGCTCCCGGTTGTAGTATTCGAGAAATCTTGCATCCATCCGCGCTCAACCTCTCGGTATAACCTGTGGACATGTAAATTTTCTCAGTTCCGACAGATTGAATGGGTTATTGCTACTCGCCGGACGGATTTCAAAGGTTGCCCTGCGCCCACCGACAGCGATCACGGCCACGAAAACATCGGGGGATGAGCCCCGGCTTATCTGCCCGTGTTTGTCAAACAGCCGGTGTAAGGCCCATAAGCCAGTTTCGTTGACATTATTGACGCCGTTTTCGATGGTCGGCAGCAGAGCCAGGCGAACCTCACCACTGCCGGAACCAGGCCAGGTGATTGTCGTTGGAACGATCGGCCCGTGGGCATACCGCACCTGTTGCCCCCCAATGTTCAGTGTCAGGTTCGTGATCGAGCTATCCATGGACAGCGGGCTGACCGTAAAAGAGATTTCGGGCTGGTTCCCATTGCGGAAAAAGGTATCCCTGATGGTGCGCGCATAGTCGAACGAAGCAGGCAGGTTCGCACCAGACCCCTGTTGCTGGCGGAACCGATCCATCCTGCCGCCTGGTGCAAACATGTCCGCGAAATCGTTTGGGGCAACGCTGGATGTCGCACTAGGATTAAACGGGTAACGGCCAGTAATCGTCTTCTTGCAAAATTCCGTTACTTCATCTTTCAACTCATGGGTCATCCGGTCACTCTCGGCAGAGTCGATGCGCGCTTTGACTTCTTTGGCGACCGACATAAGTACGCTTCTGTATGGTTCCGGTTTCGCCCCTGGCTGAATGTTCAATGACGATACTAGCGGGGCAGTAGAGGGCATCGGCTGGTTCCTTCCTTTGTTGTAAATTGCCTGTTCCAACAATTCCTTGACCCCATTGAGCAGTTTCATTTCCTGGTATATCTGGGCATCGCTGCCATCCCCGCCACTGCCATTGACGAACTTGCGCAAATTGGCGAAATGCTTGTTGACTTCCATTGCGTATTCATCATCCCGCGGCAGCAGTCTGGACGCAGCGTCCGCGGCCCCTGGGGTCCCTACGGTACCATCGATCCCCCGCCTGATACGATCCCCAATCGTATCAGCGAGCGTATTCCCTTTCTTGTCTGGCTCTTTCACCAGTTCCGTTTCCCGCACGACACCCTTCAAGAAACGAAGCAACGGTGAATCCTGCATGGACAGCCGCGTTACGATCTGTGCCGCTTCGTCCAGCGTCCTTGATCCGACAACTCCCACATTGTCGGTATAGCCCTGCCAATTCAAGATGTATTCATTTATATACAGAACAGTGACCCTGTTGGCCAATTCGATGGGGTCTGTCACTTTATTGCGCGTATTCTCATCGCCACCGAGCACCCACGATTCGTCCTTTCCAATAATGCTCAAAACGCGCTTACGTTCCTCCTTGAACAGTTCGTAACCTTTTTTCGTATAGAGGGGCGCAATGAATTGTCCCGGCTCCCCTTTCATGAAAGCAAGCGGCCACACCTGCCCGTCGAGTTCGTTCAGCATCGAAAAATTTTGCAGCTTGCTAAATTGCGGGCTTCTCTTCACCCGGCTGAAAACACGCGCTGCGGATGTTTGATCCTTGAGTTTAGCGCGGGCTTCCATGACCAGCTTTTCATTCTTTGTTTTAGAAGAAGCTAGCGCGTTCATGGCAATCAATGTCCTGACATGGCGTTCGAGTGACTTACTTTCCTCTCCAGCAAAACCACTCCCCAAGACAGCATCCACAGAGTCGATGAAGGCGCTTTCATTGAGGCGGTCGGGTTCATACATCATCAGGTAAGCCCTCAGCACATCATACAGCAGATCCATGTCACCGGCATCTACGGCGCGGCGCAACCTTTGCTCCAGGTTGGTTTCGATCGTCGGCGCAAGGCGTTTCGACAACAACTGTCCGTACAGTCCCCTTTCCCCTTTAACTTTCATCCTGAGATCAGAGCCTTGAAAAAGCCCAAACCGCCACCCCAGCCGTGGATGGTCAACATTGACCGATTCGGTATCCAGCAGGAATTCCGCCCTATCCAGCATCTGTAGCAATTGGCCGATATCGTCACTGGCCGTCGAAGGGAGCTTGGACAGTTCTGATCCCATCGCGGCAACATTGCTATCGACCTCATTGAGGTAATTCCAATTGTTGTGCCTGCTCGTCGCCCAAGCCAGTGCCGCACCTGCCAGCGCAAGCACGCTAAAGACATACCCCCCTGTATGTAAGGCATATGAACGTTGCTCCGCACGCCTGTCCTGTCCGGCGATATGCGCCTCCCCGAAAACGACCTTACTGAGAAGTTCGTGCAAAAAGTAGGCTTTGCCTTCCCCAGCAACGGGCGCTTTCTGTGGACGCTGTACTTGGAAACCCTGCCCAAGCGCGTGCACGACACGGTCAAAAGGCGTGCCTTCCTGCGTGGCACTGGTGAAATAAATGCCGCGCAGGAACGGGGATTCCGAAAAGCGCGAGGTTCCCAGCAAATCCGACAGCATTCCTTTGAGGACTTGCGTAAGCACGTCGAACTGCTGCGGGAAAGCGTAAATCAGTTCACGGCGTGTCAGGTCGGGTTCGGCCTGCAACACATCAACCAAGCCGACGTTGATCCGCGTCTGCAAAAGGTCGCATTCGGAAGCGAGTTTCCCTGGGTCGAACAAATATTTTCCGGACGGGTCGAGCGGTAAGGTCACGCCCCACACCTGCGCACGGCCAGAACGGTCGAGCGCCGAAAAATACTCGTCGAACCCCAGCAGTAAATCGCATTTGTTTACCAACAAATATACCGGGAATGGCATTCCGAGGTCGTTTCGCAGCTCGTCGAGCCGCTGGCGCAGCGTAGCCGCGTGTTTTTGGCATTCATCCCGCCCTTGTCCGAGCAGTTCGGCCACTGACAGCATCACCAGCACGCCATTGATCGGTTGCCGGGTACGGTTTTTTTTCAACAGCGAGAGAAAGCCGCGCCACTCTGCCTTGTCCGTTTGTACATCAGTTTCGTGCGTGGTGTAGCGGCCAGCGGTATCGATGAACACTGCTTCATTTGTAAACCACCAGTCGCAATTCCGCGTGCCGCCGGCACCGCGTATCGCCGCCGCGCCAATTTGGCTGGAAAGCGGGAAAGACAGGCCGGAGTTGAGCAGCGCCGTAGTCTTCCCAACGCCAGGCGCACCGATGATCACATACCAGGGCAACTCATATACATACCTGCCATGCCGCGCGATGCGCCCCAAGAACGAAGGCCGGTCGGTTTCGAACCGCGCCTTGCGCAATATATTGAGCGCTTCGGTGAAACGGTCTTTCAGGATTGCTGCCTGCCCTTTGTCCTCTACGGTTTCCGCGCTCAGGCTCGTGCGCAGCATATTGGCAATGCGATCGTTCATGCGCCCGGCGCGCCAGCGCATAATCAGCAGGCGCACCAAAAAATAAGCGAGGATTAACCCTATCAGGAAGAGCCGGGCAAAGTCCGATTCGAGCGGACGCGTGTCGCCAAACGCAAATAGGTCTCCAAAAAACCAAATCAGCAGGCAAAGTGTAATAAGGCCAACAGTGACCCATAAGACCCGGGAACGCAAAAACCCGAAAATTCTCAACATCACTGCCCGACTCCCGATTGATTAGGTTGCCCCTGCATGGACTGCCTGATGGAAATCTCAACGCGCCGGTTCTTTGCACGGCCTTCTGGCGTGTTGTTATCCGCAATCGGGTAATCTGCACCGTACCCCTCAGCCTTGACGCGATCCGTGCTCCCCAAACGGTTGTCGAGCAATTTCTTGACCGATTCGGCACGTGCCTGCGACAACTCCTCGTTGGAAGAAAACCGCAAACTGCATGAGGCCCTCCCCTTGCTACAGACGGGGACATTGTCGGTATGCCCCAACACGACCGCTTCAACCTTGACATCCCGGATCGCATCGGCAATACCGCTAAGCACATCCAGGTAAGCCGTGCGAATAGTAGCGTTTCCGGACTCGAACAGGCCATCACCTTTCAGGGTGACGACGCAATAGCCTTCGCGTGGCGTCACAATGACAAACCCCTTATCCATTTTCCGACCCAGGAGGCCACACAGGCTCTCCACGACAGGCGGTGTCGGAGGCGGTACGGGTTTTTCAACAACTATCCCCGGAACTTTCAGAGCCCTTAATTTCTCGGAGGTAGTATTTAAGCGGTCGCCTAACGAAAACAGAAATGCAACGTAAATCCCTATCCCAATCAGGGCGCACAAGGCCGCCACGACCCAGGGCGGGATCATCCGCCAGGCGGGCGGTGTGGAACTGACACCCTGCCAATGCGGCGACAGGCGGCTTTCATAACCCCCCTTGCAATTGGTAAGGATCGTGGCAATACGCCTCTTGAGCATCTCAAGCTGGCTATAGCCATTGTTCTCAACCCTGAAACGCCCTTCAAAACCCAAGGCATTACAGTAATACAGCAATTCAATCAGGTCTTTATGGCGCTCAGGGTTTTGCGCTAGCCGAGCGAGGAGTTGGTAATACTTCTCCCCCCCCCAGGTTTCATTGTGAAAAGAAACGAGCAAACTCTGTTTGGCCCATACGCCATGGCTCCCCCATGGCGTCAGCGCCGCGACCTCATCAAGAACGGTGCACAGGCAATAGCGCGCCCCAATCAAATCCTCGCGCGACACACCGACCGATTGCGCACGCTGTTCAAAATTGTTGACCTCTAGAACCAATTGGTTCCGCAACCTCGCAGGATCGCCAAGCTGATGCATGGCGCGAATTTGCGGGATCATGTCGAGAAGGCGGTTAGCCGCCCACACGAGCGGATTCGCACCGCCAGCGTTGCTATATTCCGGCCCAGTGGACGCCTGGTTCACGCCACTCATTTACGTATCGCCCAACATTCAAGCGCGAGGCCAGGAAAATCTCCGGCAACATGCAGCGCCAAGGCTGCACTTTTCTCCATGTCTTGCCATAACTCATGCCGGGTATCGATCTCGAAATAACTGAACCCCGCGTGGAACGGAAGCTCCCTTGGTGCAACAGGCAATGGGCGCAAGGTAACGCCAGGAAGTTGCAGGTTGATGAGGTCGCGGATTTTTTCCACCGGCCCGATCTTGGCCTGTGCCGGAAACTGCGCTTGTATCTTTTCCGGGGGCATGTCCGCGTTCATGGCCAACACGAAAGAAGCCTGGCTGAGCAGGGACCTGTCGGGGACTACCGCAATCCTGATCCCGAATTTCCTGTTTTCCAATTCAATGCGGATGACCGTCTGGTCGAGCACAATGGCAAGAGCCTTGCGTAAATCGTCCATGAGCGACGAGAACGTCGCCCGCAAGTCATCGTGGACATAGGGCGGATATTCTGGCGGGCGCTGGGTTGCCGCTGAAAAGGAACTCAATTCCCCGCCCAGGCAAACCAGGTTTGCATAAAGGCGCTCTGGGTGCAGCAATTCAACCCTTTCGAGATGCAGCATCAACGGGAACCAGCGGTTGATAGACGCCAACAGCATAAAATCGCCGACGTCGGAAATCCCGCTGCGCCCGCCCCCTGACAGCCGCCCCGCAAGGGCATCCCCTCGCTGGCCGAGCAACACCGATATTTCACGGACAAATCCGGACAGGTTTTCCTGCGAGCCGCAATGTAATGTCGGTGGGATATATTCGCGGTCTATCCGCAGTTCGTTGTTCGCCTGCCGCTCGACGACCTTGACCATCCCTACCGCCGTCCAGCCAGGCGGGACATCGGCTTCCAGCTTCAGTTGGAAACGAAGCCGGCCCACCTGTATTTCCGCCTCTTTCGCACCGAACTCATTGCCATCCCCAGTCTCGAACGTCACCGCCTTGAACCGTGCCGTACTGGTTTCCTTTTCATCGTAAATGACGCTTTCCGCGCCTTCCCGCACCGGGGGCAAAACCAGGCAAACTTTGGCGTCTTTCACGTTCGGCGGGAAATCGAAGGCAAGCGGCTGAACCTTGTCCTCGACCAAATCGAAAGGCGTCCCGTCCGGCATCAGCCCAGAAGCCTGTTTCACAATGATCGTCCCCTGCTTCAACGCGTTGGGATCGATCTCAAGCTCAGAAAACCCCCAATAAAACCCTGTGAAAGAAGTGACACAGCGTTGCACGTAAGACTCGACGTAACGTTCTTGCTGCTGGAAATGCTGCGGACGCAAGAACATCCCTTCCGACCAGACAACCTTGTTGATATAGCTCATCCGTTATCCGACAAACGTAGGTTATGACATAGAAAACGCATCAGGCCCCTCCCCCTGAAGCGGCCTTGCACCAATCATCGCCGATACCGCTTCTTCTATTTTTCGGACGATCCCTCTTCCTTGATCACTACGCCGCTCTTGCCCAGCACTACGTACAACTGCTTGGTCGGCGACACGGATCTCGTCCAGAGGCGGCCGGCAAGGTAGGGTTCCGGCAATGGAACAACCGCACGCCAAGTGCTGCTGCCCAAGTCGCGATAACCCGCGACAACCCCCAAAAATTTACTCTCAAGCGCGGCGCGCTTGCGCACGACCCGAACTTCGCCAGGAAGCAGGGTATGCTCCTCGCTGGAAAGCACATCCCCTTCCAGCGTTACATTGCCCTGCTTCGTCAATTCGAAATAGTCGGCGGCCTGGAACCGTGACTCGTTTGCAAGCTCGAATATCTTCACGACAATTGGAGAAGGCCGACCCGTCGTAGTTGGGTTAACGTCTTCCAGTGCCCCAAGCGTGATTTCCAACGGAACTGGAAGCTTTTCCCGTTCCCCAGTACTCACTTTCGGCCCCCCCAGAAGGCCGCACCCCGAAAACGCCAACCCAGCAAACATGCCAACAAAACAATATGCGGCCGAACGCATAATCCCCGAATACACTTTGCATTTCCCCTTGAAGCTCATCGGCATCTACATGGCAACGACCGCCACAACAATGCCATTTGATTATGTTGACTGTGGGATCATAGCAAGATACAATTTGAATGTCCAGTTCTTAACGTTCTTGCCTTATTTACATTCTTGGTCTCTCGCTCACCTTTCACGATGGAATCCATCTTTAACCCTGTCCTCCTTGAGAAGGCAAGTTCTACCGGAGATGACCTGGAATATGTTGTTGCGTTTTCCGAATTCATGGCGCTTTCGACCGTCCGTGAAGAACGGCAAGTAGGCGACTACGTCATTCCAGCGCAACCTCCCAACTGGAGCGAAGTTTTCAAAATGGGGAACGCCCTGCTCGAAAGGAGCCGGGATTTGCGTATTCTCGCAATAGTTTGCCGAGCCGCCCTGCAAAAATACGGCTTACCTGGATTAGCCCAGGGGCTGGCTCTGATGGCAAAATGGATTGAAGACGATTGGGATTACTTATACCCGCAAATCGAAACGGATGGCGATTACGACCCTATTATCCGCAGCAATGTCATTTCGGGAATATCCGACCGCGAAGGGCTCGTCCAAACCTTGCTGCAAACGACATTTCTGGAAACATCCATCGGCGCGGTAAGCATGTTCGCCGCAGAGCAGATCCTTGACGGCAAACAAGAAGAAAAATTGCTTATTTCTTCTCCAGACCAGCTTTCCCAGATGCTGGTCGCGGAAAAAGACAGGAATCAGGATCGTTTGGACGCAATCTTTTCCATTTCCTCTTCACTGGCCTCAATCAACTCTACGCTCAAGGTACGGCTCGAATCGGAGTATTGGCCTAATATCGACCCGCTGACGAAAATCATTACCCGTCTTAACCGTTTCGTCGCTACACAGTTGCAGGAACAGGGGCAGGGGCAGCCGCCCCCCATCGATTCGCCCCGCGCCCAGGTAGACGAAAAAATGGCTGCGCCCAACGCACCGAGAATGTCGGTGGCACTTCCCATGACGCTGGACACCCGCGCCGACGCAAACAAAGCACTCAAACTGGTGCGCGAATATTTTGAACGTTACGAACCATCCCACCCTGCCCCGCTTTTGATCCGGCGTGTCGAACGGATCATCGGTTCGGACTTTCTGGCTATCATCCAGGAACTGTTACCAGAAGCTGCAGATCAGGTTTGCCGGTTTGCAGGCAGCAGTGACTAAGGCTGGACGTGATTGCAGGCAGGCAGTGAAATTGATGTACCAGCAACGTTTTACGCAGGGCTGTAAAGTCGGTTGTTTTCTCTTAATACAGGTTCGGTGTTGCCGCGCCAATGATTTTGAAAGGAGTTCTCATGTCTAACGGAAAAAGCGGGCAAAAATTCATTTCCCGTAACCGCGCGCCCCGCGTACAGATCGAATACGATGTCGAATTGTACGGTTCGGAAAAAAAGATTCAATTACCGTTCGTGATGGGTGTCATGAGCGATTTGTCCGGGAAACCGAAGGAAGAATTGCCGCCGGTCCAGGATCGGAAGTTCCTCGAAATTGATATCGACAATTTTGACGAACGCATGAAGGCCATCAAACCAAGGGTAGCCTTTAGCGTCGACAACACGCTGACGGGCGAAGGGCAAATCGCGGTCGATCTCACCTTCAACAGCATGGATGACTTCAAACCGGGTGCAATCGCCCAGAATGTCGAACCATTACGCCAGCTCCTACAGGCCCGCACCGAACTGAACAACCTGTTGACCTACATGGACGGCAAGGTCGGCGCGGAAGACCTGCTTGGAAATGTCCTGCAAGACCCGACGCTGCTCAAATCCCTTGCCAGCGCTCCTGCCAACACCCCTTCTCCCGCCGCCAAAGGTGGCGATGACAAACAGGAAGAATGACCGCCATGCCCGCCACAAATAACCCCATTTCAGCTTCAGCGGTGGCCGCCGCGTCTTTTGCCGAACAAACCGACTTTGCGGCCCTGCTCGAAAAAGAATTCAAACCCAAATCGGACGAGCAGCGTTCTGCTGTGGAATCGGCAGTACGCACGCTCGCGCAACAAGCCATTTCCTCCGCCATCACTTTATCGGGCGACGCCTACCGTACCATCGAAGCAATCATCGCGGAAATCGACCGCAAGATGAGCGAACAGATTGACCTGATCCTTCATCACGAAGATTTCCAAAAGCTCGAAGCGGCATGGCGGGGCCTGCACTACCTCGTCAACAACACCGAAACGGACGAGATGCTCAAAATCCGTTTCATGAATATCTCCAAGAAAGACCTACACCGTACCCTGAGGCGCCACAAGGGTGTCGGCTGGGATCAAAGTCCGATTTTCCGCCGTATTTACGAAGAAGAATACGGCCAACTTGGTGGCGCGCCTTACGGCTGCCTAGTCGGTGATTATTATTTCGACCACTCCGCGCCGGATGTCGAAATGCTTGGAGAAATAGCGAAAATAGCCAGCGCCGCGCACTGCCCCTTCATCGCCGGAGCCGACCCCGGCGTAATGCAGATGAAATCCTGGCAGGAACTTGCAAACCCGCGCGACCTGACCAAAATTTTCGAGAACACGGAATACGCAGCTTGGCGCAGCCTGCGCGAATCGGAAGACTCGCGCTATCTCGGGTTGGCCATGCCGCGTTTCCTTGGCCGCATGCCCTATGGCATCAAAACCAACCCAGTCGACGAATTCAATTTCGAAGAAAACACCGGCGGACCGAACCACCAGCGTTATCTGTGGCTTAACGCCGCCTACGCGATGGCGACAAATATCAACCGCAGCTTCAAGTCGTACGGTTGGGCGACGGCGATTCGCGGTGTCGAATCCGGCGGCGTAGTCGAGGGCCTGCCTTGCCACACCTTCCCGACCGACGATGGCGGCATCGACATGAAATGCCCGACCGAAATCGCCATTTCAGACCGCCGCGAAGCCGAACTGGCGAAGAATGGTTTCATGCCGCTCATCCATCGCAAGAACACCGATTCCGCCGCGTTCATCGGAGCCCAAAGCTTGCAAAAACCCTTCGAATACCACGACCCAGACGCCACAGCCAATGCAAACTTGTCTGCACGCCTCCCCTACCTGTTCGCCTGCTGCCGCTTTGCTCATTACCTCAAGTGCATCGTGCGCGACAAGATCGGCTCTTTCAAGGAACGCGAGGATGTTCAACGCTGGCTCAACGAATGGATCATGAACTACGTTGATGGCGACCCGCGCAATTCGAGCCAGGAGACCAAGGCCAGCAAACCACTGGCGGCTGCCGAGGTCATTGTCGAGGACATCGAGGGCGACCCAGGCAGATACAGCGCCAAGTTCTTCTTGCGCCCGCACTACCAGCTTGAAGGACTGACGATGAGCCTGCGCTTGGTTTCCAAGCTGCCGTCCGCCAAGGCTGGCAGTTCGTAACATACGCTACCTTCCGTCAGACCGCGCTATTCCCAATCGGGTATGGCGCGGTTTTTTTATCGCTGCTCGCCGCGGCGTTTACGTCGCTACCGTGATGTTGCCCGCAGCAGCACCCTTCGGCAGCACCACCACCCGCGTCCCTGCCAGCCTGTCATGCAGAAAAAGGTTGTCAAGGTCGAAAAAGGCCCAGAGGATACCAACCCCAAAGCACAGTACCGAAGGCCAGGCCAGCACGTAACGCAGGAAGGCGCGACCCCACGAAAGCTTGTTCCCATTGGCAGCCACTACCCGAAGGCGCCAAGTGCGCATCGCCAATGTCTGGCCAAGACGATGCCAGCTATAGACGAAATAAGCTCCCAGCAAGGCCAGGACATGCAACAGTTCGAGCCATCCCATCCAAGCGGGAGGGTTTTTCAAACCCAGTTGCGAAAACAGGAGCATCCACGGAAGCAAAAAACCGACGGCGAGTATACCGACAAGCAACACCAACTCATACAACATGCCCACCAGACGGCGGCGCAGGCCAGCAAGCCCAACTACGATAGGCTTTGCCGGAATATTAGAAAAAGAGCTTTTTGGGGATTCGTCCTGGATCATGGCGAAACATTAACCCTCATCCAGCATCATCGATCTTGACCAATGACGAGCCGGGTTGTAGATTTTCTGTTTCCTTATCATATGTTGCATTATTGGCGGTTGAAATGACACTGACTGGGGCAGAGATTCTAATCAGGTGCCTGCAAAATGAGAAGGCCGAGTACGTATTCGGCTATCCAGGCGGGGCCGTACTTTACCTTTACGACGCACTTTTTCAGCAGGATGACATCCGTCACGTCCTGGTGCGCCACGAGCAAGCCGCCGTCCATGCTGCCGACGGCTACGCCCGTAGCACTGGCAAAACGGGTATTGCGCTCGTCACTTCCGGGCCGGGCGCCACCAATGCCGTCACCGGCATCGCCACTGCTTATTACGATTCCATCCCGATCGTAGTCATCTCCGGTCAGGTGGCGACTGCCTACATCGGGCAAGACGCTTTCCAGGAAGTCGATACAGTGGGAGTCACCCGCCCATGCGTAAAGCACAACTTTCTCGTGCGCGACGTGCGCGACCTCGCCTTAACCCTGAAAAAAGCCTTCTATCTTGCGCGTAGCGGCCGCCCAGGCCCAGTCGTCGTCGACATCCCAAAGGACGTTTCCATTGCCCGTTGCGAATTCGACGAGAAGGAATTTTCAAAAGAAATTTCGATGCGTTCCTACAACCCAGTCATCCGTGGACATCAAGGTCAGATCAAAAAAGCGGCGCAAATGCTGCTCGAAGCGCGCCGCCCCATGATCTACGCTGGCGGCGGCATCGTGCTCGCGGACTCTGCCGAAGGACTCACCCACCTCGCCCGCCTGCTGGGCGCGCCAGTCACCACCACCCTGATGGGATTAGGCGGCTTCCCGGCTAGCGACCACCTGTATCTCGGCATGCCTGGTATGCACGGGACATTTGAAGCCAACATGGCGGTGCACTACTCCGATGTGCTGCTCGCCATCGGTACCCGGTTCGACGACCGCGTCATCGGCAATATTGACCATTTCTATTCCGAACAGCGCAAGATCATCCACATCGATATCGACCCTGCCTCCATCTCCAAGCGGGTAAAAGTCGATATCCCCATCGTCGGCAACGTGAAGGATGTTCTCGACCAGCTCATCCGCCAGATCGAATCCAGTCCGCCACCCGTAGAGGGACTTACCGCCGAATGGTGGGCGCAGGTCGAGGAATGGCGTGCGCGTCGATGCCTGGCTTACAAACCTTCTTCCGAAACCATCAAACCGCAGTTCGTCATCCAAAAATTATGGGAGATCACCGAAGGTAAAGCTTTCATTACATCCGATGTCGGCCAACACCAGATGTGGGCAGCGCAGTACTACCGGTTCGACCAACCCCGGCGCTGGCTTAACTCCGGCGGGTTGGGCACGATGGGCGTGGGGTTGCCCTATGCGATGGGTGCGCAACTGGCTTACCCCGGTACTCCTGTGGTCTGCGTTTCCGGCGAAGGCTCTATCCAGATGAACATCCAGGAACTCTCCACCTGCCGCCAGTTCCGCCTGCCCATCAAAATCTGCCTGCTCAACAACCGCTACCTCGGTATGGTCCGGCAGTGGCAGCAGATGTTCCACGGCCAGCGCTACTCTGGCTCCTACATGGATTCCTTGCCCGATTTCGTGAAACTGGCCGAAGCCTACGGTCATGTCGGCATCCGCGTCGACAAACCTAGCGATGTAGAAAGCGCGCTACGCGAAGCGTTCACCACCCACAAGAACGAACTCGTCTTCCTCGATTTCCAGGTCGACCGTTCTGAAAACGTCTACCCGATGATTCCGGGTGGCAAGGGTCTTACCGAAATGGTTTTACCCTCCGAAGAACCGTAAACCGCCCGCCCCTTCTTACCAAAGCTCAAAAACCAGGAGCGCATCACATGCGTCACGTCATTTCCCTGCTGATGGAAAACGAATCCGGTGCCCTGTCCAGGGTAGCGGGGTTGTTTTCTGCGCGTGGTTACAACATCGAATCACTCACCGTCGCCCCCATTGAAGACGCCTCCATTTCCCGGATGACCCTCGTCACATCCGGATCGGATGACATCATCGAGCAGATCACCAAACAGTTGAACAAACTCGTCGATGTCATCAAGATCACCGACCTTTCCGAGGGTCCCAATATCGAGCGCGAATTACTACTCGCCAAGGTCCGTGCCACCGGCGCGGCACGCGAAGAAATGAAACGCATGGCAGACATTTTCCGCGCCCACATCATCGATGTCACGGATACCTCCTATGTCATCGAACTTACCGGTAATCAGAAAAAATTAGATGCCTTCATCGCCGCCATCGATCCCGCGCTGCTTACCGAAACCGTGCGCTCGGGCGCGTGCGGCCTCGGGCGTGGCGAGCGCGTGCTCAAACTCTGAATCCCGCCCTATAATTTAGGGTTCTTCTCCACGCCTTACACCTACAAGAAGGACAACTATGAAAGTGTATTACGACAAGGATGCCGACCTTTCCCTCATCAAAGGCAAAAAAGTCGCCATTATCGGCTACGGCTCCCAAGGCCACGCCCACGCCCAGAACCTTAGCGACTCCGGTGTCAAAGTCACCGTCGGCCTGCGCAAGGGCTCTGGCGATTCCTGGAGAAAGGCTGAAGCTGCTGGGCTGAAAGTCAAGGAAATCGGCGAGGCCGTCAAAAACGCCGATGTCGTCATGGTTCTCCTGCCAGACGAGGTCATCCCGCAAGTTTATAAAGCAGATATCGAAGCCAACCTTAAAAAAGGTGCAACGCTTGCCTTTGCCCACGGCTTCAGCGTCCACTACGGCCTAGTCATCCCACGCGACGACATTGACATAATCATGGTTGCCCCCAAGGGTCCTGGTCACACCGTCCGGTCCGAATACCTCAAAGGCGGCGGCGTCCCCTCCCTGATTGCCGTCTACCAGGACAAGAGCAGCAAAGCGCGTGACCTCGCCCTTTCCTACGCTGCGGCCAACGGCGGAACCAAAGCGGGCGTTATCGAGACCACCTTCCGCGAAGAAACCGAAACCGACCTCTTCGGCGAACAGTCCGTCCTGTGCGGCGGCTGCGTCGAACTCATGAAGATGGGTTTCGAAACCCTTGTCGAAGCCGGTTACGCCCCAGAAATGGCCTATTTCGAATGCCTGCACGAGATGAAACTCATCGTAGACCTTATCTATGAAGGTGGCATTGCCAACATGAACTACTCCATTTCCAATAATGCCGAATTTGGCGAATATGTTACCGGCCCGAAAGTCATCAACGCCACCTCGCGCGAAGCCATGAAGGAAGCCCTGAGGCGCATCCAGAACGGAGACTACGCCAAAGAGTTCATCCTTGAAGGCCGCAATGGCTACCCTTCCATGACCGCCCGCCGCCGCCTCACTGCCGAGCACCCCGTCGAAAAAGTTGGCGGCCAGTTGCGCGACATGATGCCTTGGATCAAGAAAAACAAACTGGTCGACCAGTCGAAAAACTAAGCATGTCGTGAGCCCCGGTGACAAACCGGGGTTCACAAAACTCTAACACCTGTTAGAATCCCCGTCCTTCGGGCCGATAGCTCAGCTGGGAGAGCGCTGCGTTCGCAATGCAGAGGTCGAGGGTTCGATCCCCTTTCGGTCCACCAAAACACCACTCCGAAGCAATCCGACAACGTTTGGAAAACCCCAATAAATCAGGCGCTTCTATGGCCGCATCTATGCCAGGCGGTCAAGGTTGGCCGATCTGACCGGGATCGAACCGATAGCGCTGGCGGTCAGTTTCAAGATTCTGATCGATTGTAGATTCGGACTGTGAACAACAAAGAAGCCGAACGGGCGGAACTGCACAAAACTATCTGGCGCATCGCCAACGACCTGCGTGGCAGCGTAGATGGCTGGGACTTCAAGAGCTACGTGCTCGGGCATGTTGTTCTATCGCTTCATCTCAGAAAACCTCACCGCCTATCTCAACAATCAGGAACGCAAGGCGGGCAATCCCGATTTCGACTACGCCACGCTCAGCGACACCGATGCCATCTTGGGTCAGGAAGAGACCATCGTCGAAAAGGGGTTTTACATCCTGCCATCGCATTTGTTTGCCAACGTGCGCAAACGGGCACGTCACGACCCGAACCTCAACGAAACCCTGTCCCGTGTGTTCAAGGACATCGAAGGTTCGGCGATCGGTGCGGAAAGTGAAGACAACTTCGAGGGCTTGTTCGACGACCTCGATGTCAACAGCAGCAAGCTCGGCTCCACGGTCGCCAAGCGCAATGAAAAGCTCGTCAAGTTGCTCGACGCCATCGGCGACCTGCCACTAGGTACGTTCACCGACAATACCATTGACCTGTTCGGCGACTCTTACGAATACCTGATGCAGATGTACGCCTCGACCGCTGGCAAATCCGGTGGTGAGTTCTACACGCCGCAGGAAGTTTCCGAATTGCTTGCCCGCATCGCCGTCACAGGCAAAACCGAAGTCAACAAAGTGTATGACCCAGCCTGCGGGTCTGGTTCCCTGCTACTCAAGTTCGCCAAGGTACTGGGTCAGGACAAAGTGCGGCGAGGTTTCTTCGGGCAGGAAATCAACCTGACCACCTACAACCTGTGCCGCATCAACATGTTCCTGCACGACGTGAACTACGAGAAGTTCGATATCGCGCACGGCGACACGCTAACCGATCCGGCACATTGGGACGATGAGCCGTTCGAGGCCATCGTTTCCAATCCACCGTATTCGATCAAATGGGCGGGCGACAGCAATCCGCTGCTGATCAACGATCCGCGCTTTGCACCTGCGGGCGTGCTGGCTCCCAAGAGCAAGGCCGACCTGGCCTTTACCATGCACATCCTGAGTTGGCTGGCAACCAGCGGCACGGCGGCTATCGTCGAATTTCCCGGCGTGCTATATCGCGGCGGCGCGGAGCAGAAGATCCGCCAATACCTGATCGACAACAACTACATCGATACGGTCATCCAGTTGCCGCCTGATTTGTTCTTCGGGACGACGATTGCCACCTGCATCATCGTGCTGAAAAAGTCCAAACGCGACAACGCCATCCTGTTCATCGACGCCAGCGCCGAGTTCGCACGCAGCGGCAACAAGAACAAACTGACCGAAGCCAATCAGCAAAAAATTCTCGACGCTTTCACCAGCCGCACGAACATCGACCACTTCGCCCAACTGGTGGACAATGCCGACATCGCCGCCAACAGCTACAACATCGCCGTGTCTTCCTATGTTGAACAGGCGGATAACAGCGAAACCGTGGATATCCGGGCGCTCAACGCGGAAATTGCGGCAATCGTGGCGCGGCAAGCCGAATTGCGCACGGCCATCGATGCCATCGTGGCCGATCTGGAAGGGGA
>Ga0123357_10001213_pt1 | contig 26964 bp, 23 predicted proteins | sample TergutEmb28metaG_FD_89873 | JGI IMG/M metagenome (GOLD analysis project Ga0123357, IMG submission 89873) | Embiratermes neotenicus P4 segment gut microbial communities from Petit-Saut dam, French Guiana - Emb289 P4 | ecosystem: Host-associated > Arthropoda: Insects > Digestive system > Gut ...
GCCGCAGGTGTGGAGGCTGACGCAGCCAAGATCAAAGCTCTGACCGCATCCCTCGAGGGAGTCGACATAAAGGAGGCCATCGCATCGGCCTCCGTCGTGGCAGCCGCACCCGCGGCAGCCGCAGCGGCTCCCGCCGCCTCAGCCGCAGCCGCACCCGCAGCTGCAGCCGAGCCGGAGGTTCAGGCGGTCAGCGAGGAAGAAGCTGCCGCCGGTCTCAGCGCTCTGTTCGGCTGATCTCTTCGATTTTGCCGGAAAGACAATAAACCACTTCCCACGAATTTCTTTTTTATGATTTCAAACAGACAGCCATGCTTATGGCCTTGACAGAGTATAAATAATAACTTCGCAGTGTTATGGACAGAATGAATTCGGCGGAGAGAGTGACGGTCAGGATGCCGTCCGAGACGGTAGATCTTCTGGAGAGCCTCGTGGACGGCACGGAGTACGGGAACGTCTCTGACATCATACGCAGAGCGGTGGACGACTTCCTCAGCAAAAAATTCGCTCCGGACAATGTGGAGAAGATAACCGTCGACATTCCTAAGACAAAGGCCCTGGAACTGAGGTCGCTTGTCCGCGACGGGGATTCCGTGTCGATCGACGACGCCATACGCAATGCGGTACGCGAGTACACAAGAGCAAGGGCCGGGACGGAAAGGTAGCTATTCTTTCTTCTCAATGAGTTTCGTAGCGTCACCGAACACACCCAGGAGCGTGTTGTACTCCCATCTTGTCGGGGCCGACCGCCCGATCATCCTGCGGAACATGACGCTTGTACTATCTTTACGATGTTCCGGATAATTGATAGCGTCCAGAAGCAGATCGAAGAACTCGGATATCTGCTCTTTTTCTTTATCATTGGCTGGTATCGGTCTGTGGATGTCCGAACCGAACAGTTCGTACATCACAACGGTCGCGGCATGTGAGAGATTCAACACAGGATAAGCGGAACTTGACGGTATCGTCACAAGGATGTCGCACAGTGCCAGCTCTTCTTGGAAGAGGCCCGTGTCCTCAGGTCCGAAGAGAACGGCGACCTTCTCTTCATATCCGTTCATGCGTTCCGAGAATTCCCTTGCGGTTATCGGGACCCTGACATAATTCTTGTTCCCCTTCGTTGTTATTCCAGACGTGCCCACCACAAGGAAGCAGCCCTCGATCGCCTCTTTCAGCGAACAGACCTTCTTCGCTCCGTCCAATATGAAGTTCCCGTGCTTCGACCGCCTGTATGCATCCTCACCGATATCACAGGGATTCACCAGGTAAAGTTCGGACAGGTCGAAATTGGCCATGGACCTGGCAACGGCCCCGACATTCCCTTCGTATTTCGGGCCGACGAGGACGATACGTATATCTGGCATCGAAAGCGGGAAAGCATAGGCTTACTTAAAGTTAGATATAAGAGGATACAATACAGAACCGTGAAGATACCCGAAGACCATCCCAGATACAGGTCCCTCGTGGCAAGGGAGTGTTTGGCCAGGATGGTCAGGGAAGGGCTTGTAACGCCGACCGGGATGATTTCTCACGGCCGCGGAGAGGCGTTCGATTATCTCATGGGTGAGAGAACGCTGGACTCTGCGATGAAGGCCGAGAAGGCAGCAACGGCATTTCTTATGAATGCGAAGAACCCCGTGATATGTGTCAACGGGAACGCCGTGGCATTGGATCCCGGGCGGATAATCGAACTGGCCGGCAAGGTAAAAGCGAAGATCGAGGTCAACATATTCCACCGTACGGAGGAGAGGATGGAGCTCCTGATATCGCACATGGAGAAGGCGGGCGCCGAGAACGTTCTGGGACGCGACCCGGATGCTAGGATCCCCGGAATATCCTCGGACCGTGCATTGTGCACGAAAGAAGGCATATTCGATTCCGACGTCATTCTCGTGCCGATCGAGGACGGTGACCGGGCGCAAGCATTGGCGGCCATGGGAAAGATAGTCATAGCGATAGATCTGAACCCGTTATCGAGGACATCGGCCGCCGCATCGGTCTCAATAGCGGACGAGATGTCAAGGGCGCTGGAGAACATGATAGGATTCTCCGGAATGAAAAGAACAGAAATAGAGGATTCGGCTTTCGGGTTCGATAACGCATCGAACCGCCGCGACACCGTGGAAGAGATATGCAGGAATCTGAGATCACAATTCGAGGGAAAAACATGAATGAGCTTATGGAAAAAGGACAGATGAGGCTGAACTGGGCAGAATCGCATATGCCCGTGCTGAAAGACATACGGCAACGGTTCAAAAAGGAGAAGCCGTTCAAAGGATTGAAGATAGGAATGGCATTGCACACCGAGGCGAAGACCGGAGTCCTTGCCCTGACTCTCGCCGATGCTGGTGCGGAGATAAGACTCGCATCATGCAACCCTCTGTCCACTGACGATTCAGTGGCGCTGGCACTCGCGGAACGCGGGCTGAAGGTGTATGCGAAGAAAGGTGAAACCGAGAAAGAATATTATGCGAATCTCAATAATGTCCTTGATATGCATCCCGACTTTGTGATAGATGACGGGGCCGATCTGATAACGATGATGCACACGGATCGGACGGACGCCCTGAAGAACATCAAAGGTGCGAATGAGGAGACGACGACCGGCGTCGTTCGTCTGAGGTCCATGGCGGCAGCCGGTAAATTGAGGTTTCCGGTCATAGCGGTGAACGATGCAAAGATGAAGTTCCTTTTTGACAACAGATACGGGACCGGGCAATCGACGTTCGACGGCTGGATGAACGCAACGAACCTGATGGTCTCAGGGAAGAAGATACTGGTCTCCGGGTACGGATGGTGCGGCAAAGGTATCGCGATGAGGGCCAAAGGACTCGGAGCAGGCGTAATTGTCGCAGAAGTGGACCCGATACGCGCGATAGAGGCGAAGTTTGACGGTTTTGATGTCATGAGGACCAAGGATGCGGTCGCGCAGGCCGACATCGTACTGACGGTGACCGGATGCAAGCACGCCATATCGGAAGAACATATCAAAGTAATGAAGGACGGATGCGTCCTGGGCAACGTCGGTCATTTCGACAATGAGATAGACAAGGGTGCGCTGAAAAAACTTTCGTCGACAGTATCACGTGTGAGGGAATACGTCGACGAGTACAGAATGAAGGACGGCAGGAGCATATACCTGGTGGCAGAAGGCCGCCTGATGAACCTTGCGGCAGGTCAGGGCCACCCGGCCGAGATAATGGACATGAGCTTTGCCGTCCAGGCACTGGCGATGGAACACCTTGTCAGGAACCACGGGACCATGGGTGCTGCGGTCTACACAGTGCCTGATACAATAGATCATGATGTGGCATCCCTCAAGCTCAAGACCATGGGCATAACGATAGACTCACTGTCCGAAGAACAGAAAAGATATATGTGCGGATGGGAGGAAGGTACGTAATGAAGCCGTTCCTTTCTGTCTACGGGCACGTCTCACTGGATTACATAATCTCCGTCGATCAATTCCCGAAGCCGAACACTTCGGTCGACGTCATCAGCAAGGAGGTCAAGCTCGGAGGGATCGCATCGAATATATCGGTAATGGCGGCGTCGCTTGGTGTCCCGACAGCCGTATGCGCCTTCGTCGGGACGGACTTCCCCAAGGACCTCGAGAAGTTCATAAAGAAACGTGGCGTGATCATGGACGAGTTCGTAAAGATCGACGGCATGGACACCTCTGCGGCGTTCATAGTGAACAATTCGTCCCTGGATCAGACATCCTGTTTCCTTCAGGGGGCTCAGGGCTGCGCATCCAGACTCGGGCGGGACCTTCTTAAGAACGCGCAGCATTCGTCGGCGGTGCACTTCTCCACTGGAGACCCGGACTATTACCTCAGACTGATGAGCCAGATAGACGATGCGAAGATAACATTCGATCCGGCGCAGGAGATACGGGACAAGTGGGTGGACGGAAGGTTCCAGAAGGCACTGGAACTCTCCGACCGGCTATTCTGCAACGAACACGAAGCGAAGGCCGCCATGAGATATATGGGGGTGGGCTCGCTCGCCGATCTGAACAAAGAACTGGTGGTCTGTACCAAAGGAGAGAAAGGGAGCGAAGCGTACATAGACGGAAAGAAGACGGACATTCCTGCGATAGAACCAAAAAAGGTTGTGGATCCGACCGGTGCCGGCGATGCCTATCGTGCGGGATTCTATGCCGGAATGTTCAGAAGACATTCCATCGAGGAGTCGCTTCTCATAGCGTCGTCGACAGCGTCGTTCGTCGTAGAAGAGTACGGGGCGCTCTCGAACATACCCACCTGGGACCAGGTCATGGAAAGAGCTGACAAGGAACTGACGAAACTATGATAATATCAATAACCGGAACACCCGGGACAGGAAAGACCACCTTGTCCGAAGCCTTGCGCGGAAAAGGATATGAGGTCATCGACCTGAACGATCATATACGCAAGAACGGACTGCTCGGGAAGTTCGACGAGGAAAGGGACACGCACGATGTCAGCACTTCGCGGTTGAACAGATCTCTGGCGCAATATCAAAGCAGGGACGGAACGATATTCTTCGAAGGTCATCTCTCTCATTTCTTGGACTGCGATACGATCATCGTCCTGCGATGCAACCCGTCCGTCCTGTACGAGAGACTGAAGAAAAGAGGATATACAGAAAATAAGACGATCGAGAATGTTCAGGCAGAGGCGCTGGACGTGATCCTCTGCGAATCAACGGATTCCGGGAGGCCGGTCTTCGAGATAGACTGCACATCATCGGACACCAATAACATCATATCGGCAGTGGAGGATATACTCGCCGGAAACAACGGCGGGTTCCTGCCGGGAAGCGTCAACTGGAGCGAGGAGATGGTGAAATGGTTTTAGACGGACAGAGGGCGCGCGTCGATTTCGCGCTGACACCGGTCGCAAAGAGGCTGATCAACGTCAACCCAAACACGATCTCGTGGATAGGTCTGATCCTGGCGTTCATATCAGGCGCGCTCTTCTATTTCAGTGCAGGTCATGACCTCAATTTTCTTCTGCTTGTCGGTGCGGTCGTCGTCATAATATCAGGGTACTTCGACGCATTGGACGGCAAGGTGGCCAAACTCGCCGGTAAAGCCGGACCCAAGGGCGATTATCTTGATCATGTGTTCGACAGATATGCAGATGTGTTCATGATCGGCGGCGTCGCCGTCAGTGCCTGGTGCAACCCGTACATCGGTATGCTGGCACTGGTCGGAGTTCTGTTGACTTCGTATATGGGTACACAGGCCCAGGCGGTCGGTGCGCCGCGCCTTTATGCCGGTCTGCTCGGAAGGGCGGACCGCGTGGTCCTGAGTACACTGTTCCCGATAATACAGTTCATCATGATCGCGTTCGACCACGGTTCGTTCACCTTGTTCGGTTACACTTTCACGTGGCTTGAGGTGATGATGATATGGTTCGCCGTTGTCGGTAACCTTACGGCGGTGCAACGCGGCATCGTCACATGGAGGAACATGAGCAGGTCTGACCGTTAGTTGACACAAAGACTACAACTCACCATCCTCACATTCCTTTTCTGCGAATTCCTTCAGTTCACGTAATTTATTTTCAAGCAAGACCTTGTCCGGCAAATGAAGCTGATATGCGGCCACGAGTGCAGGCGACATACTGCGGCTCATGGCATATTCGACAACGGTATCATTCTTCTCTGTGCAAAGGATCAGTCCGACGCTCGGATTCTCTCCCGGCTTCCTGACATCACGGTCAAGAGCTTCAAGATAGAACTCAAGCTGACCGAGATGTTCCGGTCTGAAGCGATCTATCTTCAGTTCCACTGCGATAAGACAGGAAAGTTCGCGGTTAAAGAACAGGAGATCTATGTTGAAGTCGGTGTCTCCTACCTGTATGCGATATTCTTCGCCGACGAACGTGAAGTTCTTTCCGAACTCAAGGATGAAGTCACGCAGGTTGGCGACGATCGCTTTACGAAGATCCATTTCCTTATGACGTTCGGGAAGGTCGAGGAACTCAAGGACGTAGCTGTCGCGCAATCCGGTCAGGGCGGGGCTCTTCGATAAGAAGAGATTGTTCTTGTCGTCAGAGATCATTGTGCGTTCGAATAACATACTGCTGATCTGACGTTCAAGTTCACGCGTAGAGTAATTATTCTCCTTCGTCAAAAGCAGATAGAACTCGCGTGCCTCGTCGGTCTTTGCCATCGACATTATCAGTACATTATTCGTCCAGCCTATTTCTCTCGGCAGTGCCGAGAGTTTTGTGTTCCGATAATATGTTTCATAGAACTGTTTCATCCGCCAAATGTTCTGCGGTGAGAAGCCTTTTATCCCGCTGAACCGTGATTGGATGAACTGTGATAACTCTTTCACAACGGATCTCCCCCAAATTCCTTCAGTGACCTTTTCGCTGACACGGCGCCCGATATCCCAATACATCGATATGAGTTCGCGGTTCACCGCCCTGAATGATTTTTCACGGGCACGCTCAATGATAGACAGCATCTCTTCGAAGTCTCGGTCTTTCTTATTTGTGATGTCTGGGTCTACAGTACGATGCATGTTTTCTGCCGTATTTGCGGTACTATTGGTTCTGCCCGCAATCTCATTTTTGAAAGTATTCTGCAGAGGCAACGCAATATCCGAAACACCACAACCGAAGCCAGAGGCATCAACCTCGTCTCTATGTCCTGTGCTGGTTCCGGTCAACCAACTTCTGAACGATTCGATCTTAGAAGAAGGAATGGATTTGATTAACCTTGAGAGGTCTTTGGCATCTAAAACATCGGTATTGTAGTGTTTCCCGTCAGAGGACCGCACCTTCAGTTGACTACAAATTGTAGCCAACTCATTGCCTTCTTTCTTCAAACGGACCTTCATGACGCTCCAATATTTGCGCGGATTCTCACTTTCTGTCAGTATTCCTATTACATCAACGACGGAATACAACCACCTCTGTCCTTCCTCATCCCAGGCTGTGCGTATCTCCTTATCTTGAAAAATGCGAATCATTTCTTTGCTGTTGTCCATTTTTTTCACGAATGGTGTTTTGATGTTATTCTTTATAAAACAGGGATACTACAATTAAGCTAACTTATGATTAACAACGTTGATTCATAGGATCTTTGTTATCTTTGCAATATGTCCACATACGGTCCTTGTACGCAAAAACTTGTTTTGCCTTTGTACTGCATCGATGATTTTTTCCGAATCTGACCTGTTCACCAAGGTAGGTGTTTCATTTCTTCGGACGGTACAGCTGTCGGTCCCGATCGATCCTTGCGCCGGTGGCGCAAATTTTTCTTCATAGAATCCGCATCTTATTTGGTCGGAGGCCTCTTCTCTTGGGGCGGCAGCGTCTTTATTCTGTAATAGCTGAGCGGGTGCTTCATCTTCCCGCTGTTGCAAAGAGCGTCAGGCTCGAAACATATGCCATAGCTTTTCATCGTGGAACACTCCGGCGGGGTGTATTCTGCGCCTCCGAGCTCTCCGGTGATGTGTCTGATCTGATACGACGACTTGGAAGCGTCGAAATCCGGGGACTGCGAGAAAAGGGTCAGTATGCGTTCGGAGTCCATCCCCAGGCTGTGAAGGAACGAGACCAGGGCGAAACGTCCGCTGTGCGGCAGGTTCACGCCGTTCTGCGCACCCCCGAGCATGAAGCGCATACATGGCGGGAACAGTTCCATCTTTATGTCGCCGCCGGTCGCGGGATTGTATTTGCTTTTCATTTCCGCCAATACCACGCGGACATGTTCCGTATCTTTCTTAAGAGTCTCTTTCAGCTCGTTCGGTATGTCCAGCGGCAGTTCCTCTTCAAGACGATCCTGAAGAGCATTCTGAAGGACTCGGTAGAAACGTTCTTTCGGCAGCGTGACGAATCCGTTATGTATCTCAGTGTTGACGAGTTTCCACTCCGGACTCTTTATCCTGACCGAGAATCTGATGAAATCGGTGAAATGCATCCTGAGCTCTCCTCCCGCATTCGTTGTGCTGACACCCAGTTCCTTGGACACGGCGGTCACGGTCTCACGGGTCTCCTCACCCAATAGTCTGTTCATCCTGGCGGATTCCGCCAAAGCGTAGCGTCTTGTCAGGAAGCGGTCATTGATCGCAGACACGAGCATTCTGGCATAAGGATAGGACACGATCTCCATGAGCCTGTCATAATCGGACCCGGTGAGCGGGACATACGAGACCTCTGAGTTCCTGATCGCGTCCAGGACACGTTCTGTACCGCGCTTTCTGGCCCCTTCATATTCCGGTGATGAAGTAAGGCGGTCGACCGCTATGTCGTTCTTCTCCGCGATGCGGGAACATTCCTTAAGAAAAGGGAATCTTGCTTCGCGGAGATATTGCATACCTGTCGGAAGGTATTAGGGATATATCAACCCAGACTCCCGTGAGAGGGAATTAGCGTAGTCAATTATGATAATAGATTATCGTAATTTCCCATCAATTTAAATACAAGACATCCCAATAACTGAATTGTGATAACGGACTATCGTAATCTGGACGCATATTCGAATTATAAAGCCACGGGCTACCCCGTTAAACATAAGAGGAAAGTGCCGTTCGCTCCGCAGATCAGACTGGACCAGGGATACAGAAGGATCTTCATGAACATCCTTGAGATGGACAGAAAACTCAATGACGTCATCCTGACGGCCGGAGACTATCTGGACCTTGTCAACGATGCGTGTTCATCGAACATACACTGGTCGGTTTCCATAGAAGGTAACCCGCTCACTCCAAAAGAGGTGAAACGTATCTCTTCCTCTTTCTTCAAGGACCCAGGCCTCATAGAAAAGAAAGACGTGCATATCCAGGAGATACTCAACCACCTCCATTCTTATTTCGCCGCTGAGCTGTTTCGGCTGCCCTGGGACGCGGACAAGATAAGGATGACGCATAAATTACTGACAGAGAGAACGGGAGTAGGGGGGGCCCCAGGCGAATTCAGAAAGACAGATGCGGCGATCTCGGACCCGAAGGACGGGTTCGTTTACATGATACCGTGCCCGGGAAGCAGCATAGAAGAAGAGATCAATTCGCTTCTGGAGTGGCTGAGGCTGTCGCCGTACGACCCCGTCGTCACAGCCGTACTGTTCTTTCACGAGTTCGAAAGCATACATCCATTCACAGACGGGAACGGAAGGACCGGGCGTACGCTGTTCCAGATACTTCTTCAGGAACTAGGGCTGAAGAACTCGAAACTATGCATGTTCGAAGAAGAGATCCTGATATCTTTGAACGCATATTACGATCTCCTGAGCTATGCGGACCAGACACAGGATTACGAACCACTTATTGGTTTCATATCCAGTGCATTGGAGAGAGCATACGAGAGAGCGACGAAGGATTTCGGTGCAAAGAACATACTGAATGACATGGACGAGGCATCAAGGACGCTGGCAACGAGATCCAAAACGGAACGGTCATGGTTCACGATATCCGAGGCATCGAAATGGGTCTCTTCGATCGGAGAGCAAAGGACACGTCAGAAACTGAACGGTCTTGTTGAGGCCGGGGTCCTTGAAAAAGAAGGCAGCACAAGAGCAACCAAGTTCCGTTTCAAGGATCCATTCGCCCATATTAAGACGTATACGTTTCAAACAGCAGACAATGACCAGGGGCCGTTAGCCCGTTCCAAATGACAGCAGCGGCAACAATCCGGCAAGCACGATCGGGTCATCGATCACCTTGCCGATTTCCTCGGCAGAAGAATACGGACGGTGCCTCACTATGCTGGCAGAACGTTTCTTTCCAATCCCGGGGAGCGACGATATCGCCGTCATCGAAGCATCGTTTATCCTGAACGGATATTCCACGGCGGTGACGGAACGGAATCCCCGGTCCGTCACGACGACATCGCGGAAGACCCCTATCTTTACAGGATAAGGAATGCCGACAAGAAGAGGATACGATCCTATCTGACGTCCGAACGTTATGTTGCCGTCCGCCAATTCCGTGTATACGTTCCTGAGTACCGTCATTCGCGGGGCAACCCTCTCGAGCATCGCACGGTCTATTTCTTCACGCACGTTCTGTTTGTATTTCTTGAAGAAGGACGCGTCTATCCTAGTGCTGAATTCGCGTCTTACCGGCATGACCTGGCGTATGTTTATCCTCCGCAGCATCAGACCTTCGTTCAGCACTGCTTTCAAGAATTCAATATTGATGTTATACGTATCTTTGGTCTCGCCGTCAAGTCCGGCTATCAGATTGATCCCGGGCAGAAGTTCCGGCATGCCGTTCTCTCCGCGTTCCGATCCAACGGCGTTTATCAGACGTATGGCGTCCATGGTCTGTTCGGGTGTGCTGTTCAGGTTGTTGGCCCGTACAACTCGTATATCTGCGGATTCCATTCCGAGCGCAAGGACATTGCCCGGAGTGCAGCATTCGACCAGCGTTCTCAATATCTCTTCGGACTCATCAGGATACTCCGATATTACGGCGGGATTGGCGTTATCTGTATGCAGCACATCGAACTTCAGCTCCTTCAGTCCCAGGAACAATTCCGATACCGTTTCGGGAGAAGGTCTCGGTGTGCCAGATCTGTCCTCCGATCCGTAGGACACAATACATGTCTGTCCTCCGACCCTTATGTTCCTTACTCCCGACTCTTTCAATTTTGCCGCTTCTTCTATCACATCGGCAGGGCATCTCATCAGTGGTCTCCCCTTCAGCGGTTCGACGCAGTACGAGCACCCTCCGGAAGCGTACCTGTGGCATCCCCGGTAGGTCTCGATCTCCGCCACAAGAGGTATCGGGAAATCCGGATGATGTATTACGGTATCGGAACCGAGGAGCATCCATCTGTTCCATTCGTCGAGCGTGCGAAGGCGTTCGTCCACCTCTTTCCCCGTTATGCCGTCGAAGACCGCCGCCGCGAGGTCCGTCCCTATACGAAAGTCGAAGAGTCCCGCCGCCGGGGAATTCACGGCCGAACCGCCGAGGATCTTCCACCCCTTGAGCATCGGAACGAGGTTCTGGAGTTCCCTCAGGGACATCGGCATGGAACGAATGTACTTCCCGGGCACGGTGTTGCCTGAGAGGACGACGCTGACGTCGGCCTCTGGAACCCTCATTCCTTTTCGTATCTGATCTATCGTTACATATTTCACAGATGCCCCGGCATCAACGGCCGCACCGGCCACCGCCCGCACCATCGGCGAGATGTACGGCGGGACCCCCAGTGCGGCAGGGTCGTCTATGTAGCCGTCAATCAGCAGCAATTCAACATTCAACATTACGTTTGGATGTAAGCTTCAATTAGGTATAAATATCACTACTTTATTGTTGTATTTTGTAATTCGCAGGTAATCTACGAAATTCGTAATATAAGGGAGATAAAACGATGAAAGATGACAAGATGACAGTAGAAGAGCGTCTTGAGAAGGCAAAACAGCCCGGTATAGATGCAATGATCCTGCACAAATTCTACGGCGGCAAGATCGAAGTGGTGCCGAAGGTGCCGGTAAGATCGTTCGCCGACTTTGCGATATGGTATTCCCCCGGTGTCGCGGAACCGTGCAAAGCCATCAACAAAGACATTGACGAGGCCTACACCCACACATGGAAATGGAACACCATCGCTGTCGTGTCCGACGGAACACGTGTTCTCGGCCTCGGCGACATAGGGCCGGAGGCGGCAATGCCTGTCATGGAAGGGAAAGGCATGCTGTTCAAGTACCTCGGGGGCGTGGATGCCGTCCCGATATGCCTGGACACGAAGGACCCGGATAAGATCATCGAGACGGTGCGTCTCATCGCCCCGTCGTTCGGCGGGATAAACCTCGAGGACATCTCAATGCCGAAGTGTTTCGACATCCTCGACGAACTGAGAAGAGAATGCAAGATACCGGTGTGGCACGACGATCAGCAGGGTACTGCGACCGTCGAGGTCGCCGGGGCGATAAACGCGATGAAGATCGTCGGCAAGAAGATGAACGAGGCGAATCTGTGTCTCGTCGGCGCAGGTGCGGCTAACATCGCGATAGCGAGGCTCCTGATCGCGACAGGGTTCAACCCGAAGTACCTCTGCATGGTAGACTCGAAAGGGATATTGAACATTGAGAGAGAGGACGTCAAGAACGACTTCAAACAGAAATGGGAGATATGCCAGAGGACCAACGGTGCCGGCAAGAAAGGCGGCATGAAGGAAGCTATGAAAGGCGCTGACATAGTGATCGCGGCATCGAAGCCCGGACCCGGAACAATTCCCAAAGAGTACGTGAAGCTGATGGCCGACGACCCAATCGTGTTCGCAACGGCCAACCCGGTTCCAGAAATATGGCCGTGGGAAGCGAAGGAGATGGGTGCGAAGATAATCGCCACAGGACGTTCCGACTTCCCGAACCAGGTCAACAACTCGCTGGGATTCCCCGCGATCTTCAGAGGGACGCTGGACGTCCGCGCGACGACGATCACGGACGAGATGTGCATAGCCGCGGCGACAGAGCTTGCGAAGTGCGCCGAGGAGAAAGGCCTCTCGGAGGAGTATATCATACCGTCAATGAGCGAGTGGGAGGTGTACCCGAGGGAAGCGGTCGCCGTCGCACTGAAGGCACAGGAACAGGGCGTAGCGAAACTCAAGCTGTCGCGTCAGGAGATATACGACCGCGCAGAGTTCATGATAAAGCGCTCAAGGGACCTGACCGACAACATGATGAAGAAAGGTTTCATCCCGGACGCGAAGAAAGCATACAAATAAGGGGGAACCACCCCCCACTTTTGAATTTTTCAAAGCAGGCAATGCTCTGGGATGTTTTAGTTGTCACTTTAACACAATGGGTGCTTCAGTGTAATTTGAGAAACCCATCCGTGCCACATCCGTGCCACATCCGTGCCACATCCGTGCCACATCCGTGCCACATCCGTGCCACTTTATTTTTTGACCCATCTTCCAGATCTGTCGTTGCCTATTCTTCTTACCAGTTCTTTTTCAATAAGGGAAGCTATCGCTCTCGCAACCGATCTATCGGGGACTCTTGATGCAAAGGATATCTCTGCGCGCGTTATTGCTGTGCCTTCGCAGATTACCTCATACACCTTCGATTCCGTATCAGTCAAACTCGGGATATCATTGATCATTCCGTTCGGATGTCTCGTGTTCATATCGAACGAGTAATTATCGTCAAGCGGAATTATCGTCTTGAAAATGTCGTCTTCTATGATTTGAGGCTCCTTTCCGGAGTATACTTTCACATATTGGTACAGGTTTGCTGTGCCAGACCCCAGCTCATCTGCGTAGCCGATGTTGTTGAAGAAGAAAGCGATCGTCGGGTTCTTTGGGATCGGCACGAGGTTTTCCGGAGTTATTTTTCCGATCTTGAATGCCCTGTTCGCGTTCTCTGTGAACATTCTGTCCTTTTCGATAATGACCCTTGCAATGTACGGAGATGTGAATTCGCGGTGCATCAACATATTCACAACGATTTCCCTTGCGATGATGCCGCGGAGCGAAATTCTGCGGTCGTCCTCAAGGTGGAATTTATCAAGAAGATGCTTTTTAGTGAACTCCATCAGGAGATCATAGCTTTCTATCAGGTTGGTTTCCACGATCTGACGATCGTCGTAACGTTCAGTGTTGATCCTTCTCAATAAAGCATCAGTGCGGTATGCGGGGCATATTGATTTTATGATCTCGTCCGTACCGAGAAGCATGACTGCCGCGAGATTATACCCCCATTTTTCTGTCTCCGCATCTTTAGTATAAAGCTTGGCACTTTTGACGATCTCCCTGTCACTCATGTACTTCCACGGATGATCGGGATATTTGCCGACGGCCATTTTCCTTATCTTGGGAAACAGGTCGAAGCGAATGTCCTCATCCGATATGTGAGGGAAGACCTTCTTTTCCGTGAAAATGTTTTGTTTCCTTATGTACATAGACGAAATGGCGCCGGTAGCGGTCACTTTCACATCCGAATCGTTTATACGGTCATAGATCACTTTTTTGTAAGTGTGGACCTCAGACGACGGCGGAACACGAATATGTATCACGCTTTTCTCCATATATTCGAATGAGACCGGCGAAAGATAGACGGTAGGCGAAATGATGTCAGGATTGCCGATCATGCTTATGATGTTCCTGATGAAATTCTGAACGGAGTTGCGCGGAACTCCTGAGACCGTGCCATCATCCTCGATGCCCAGATAAATGTCACCGCCGAATCTATTTAAAAACGAACATATCGTCTCATAAGTATCGTCATTCGCGCCGTCTTTGCAACGCTTGAACTCGACTGCGATAGTCTCCCCCGTCTTGAGGGTCTCTTCGAACTTCTTTGCATCCCCGATTGCTGTTCTATTGGAGAAATGCAATGTTTCTTCTCTGTTCGTCATTTTACCAATTGACGGTATTCTGGCGTATTCTTTATAAGACGGGCACACTACAGTTAAGCTAACTCTCAGTTAACTTAGTTAACACAACCACGAACCAATGCAAAATCGACCTATTTTGCATTTTCCTCTCCTTTCATTTGCATGAGGGTCTAGATGCTTAGATAGCCGAATTAAGAAATCAGAGAAATCTTCAACCCCCAGAATGAAAATATCACCAAGTCCCACAATGGCAGACGTGGCATATATGTAAAAAAGAGTCGCACAAACTCTCTATAAAGTATATTCACGGATGGAGACCCAGCGGTCTTCGCCGCATCAGGAGAAGATGGAATATCAGAGCAGTGCGCTTGATACGCACTCGACGTTCTCTATTCCATTCAGGGATCTGAGAGCGTCTTCAAGGACCGTCCCGACACCGTCGATGCTGTCGTCGATGATTAGGTCAAGTACAATCTTCTTGAGTCCGAACGCGACCGGCTCGATCTTCGTCCCTAAGAACTTCACGCCCTTCGGGATGATCCCGGGTATCTTCTTCGACAGACCGTCAAGCGGAACATCCGTGCTCTCCGGCATAAGATCATATCTTGCTGCGATCTCTCCCATTCCATCACGGTCCTTTGAATCCGCATTTCTCGCACTCGTACGAGATACCCTGGTCGCGGCACTGAGCGCATCTTCCGATCTCGGTCCCGCCGCACTCCGGACATTTGAAGAATGTATTCCCGTGCCCGAGAAGCCTCATTCCGCATGATGAACATATTTTATCTGTAGCCATAAAACCGCCATAATTCTTCGTGTATATAAAAGGAAGGACACAAACAGGCTTGTCCGATAACCACGGACTTTTGTTCATTATTGGGCAAACTGCCACAATGTCCGTATGAATGATGATATGGCGACCGCAGACAAAAGATTGGTGTTCTGGCAACGCTATCAAACATAAATCCGTTTTAAAACCAATAATCATCAAACGAACACGATTTTCTTGATTCTTTTCATCGGAAAATGCAGCTAATCACCGGTTTTTATCATCGGAAAATGCAACAAGGAGTGCGGCAAAGAAACGAAAAGCACGCAGGAAGGACCTGCCTGGAAACAAACACCGAGTACGGATAACGGTTGAAGAGAGACGCGATATGTTTCTGACAGCAACGGTCAGAAACAATTTTATACGCAAAACCCCAAGATACAGGTGCATGCCGAAGGTCAGCATAGTGGTCCCGGTGTTCAACGGATCGAGATATATCGAACGTAATACCCAGTACATCCTGGAACAGGAGCACAAGGACATAGAGGTAATATTCGTGGCGGATTCCAGGTCAACGGATGACACTCTGTCAAAGATACGGAACGTGCTGCCGGAATTCGGTCACGCGATAATGGTGGAGCAGGAGAAAGGGGGGCTGGGACAGGCGCGCAATCTCGGCATAGAGCGCGCGACAGGCGACCTAATATGGTTCCTTGACGTAGACGATCGGCCTTTGCCCAGATACCTCAGCAACCTCGTCGCCGCACAGCAGGAACATGACGCCGATGTGGTATTAGGGAACTCGATCATGTCAAAGGAACTTGATCCGAAGATCAAACGCAAGAAGGCCGGCACGGTCGTGATGAACAGACACGAAGCAATGGCAGCAAGAGGCAAGAACAGGATCCCGGTCACAGCGTGGTCAATGATCATCAGGGCCGGCCTGATAAAGAAGAACGGCCTGAGATTCATAGAGGACGGGTATGCGGAGGACATTGATTTCACATACAGGCTGCTGTCCGTATCGGACGTTATATGTTTCTGCGAAGAACCGCTCTACGTTTACGTTCAGAGCGGTGATTCCATGTGCAGCAACAACAATGTGCGCGGGGACGGCGAGATAAAGAGCTATGTGCGCCTAGTTGAGTACATGAGGGAAAAAGAACCCGAGTTCTTCGGTACTTTCCATAAGAACGCAGTGTTCATGATGGTGCGGTCGGCGGCCAGGATGGACGCGGAACATTACATGGAGTTCGTCAGAGACAAAAGTATGAGAGCGATGCTGGATGAAGAACTCGCGAATCAGGTCGAACCGGAAATGGTATTCTTCAAGATGTTCCCCAGAGCATACAGAAAGATCGCCAGAGCATATTTTAAGCTGGTATTCTATAGAGAAGGCAAGACATTCTGAGGCGCGCAGATGAGAAAAGCTTTGATAACCGGGGGTGCGGGATTCATCGCAAGCCATCTTGCCGACAGGCTCTTGGCCGACGGATGGGACGTCACTGCGGTCGATCGTGTTGGTAGAAAAGAAAGCGGTGCGCTCGGTCACATCGACAGCAAGGATTTTCATTTCATTAAGTGCGACATAACCGATGTAAAAGATCTTACGGAGATATCGAAGGACACGGACCACATATTCCATCTCGCCGCCAATTCAGACATAAGGGAAAGCGGCCCGGACACAGATCTGAGCAGTACGTTCATGACCACGCGGTCCGTCTTGGAAGCAATGGCAACCAACAACATACCCAGACTGTTCTTCTCGTCGACTTCCGCCGTATATGGCGACAAGCGGAGCACCGTGCTGAAAGAGGAGACTGGGGACCTAAGGCCCGTATCTTACTACGGAGCGGCAAAACTTGCCTCTGAGGCATTCATACACGCATATTCACACAGAAAAAGATTCGATGCGCTGATACTGAGGTTCCCGAATGTCGTCGGACCGAGACTGACTCACGGTGTCATATTCGATTTCGTGAACAAACTGAAAGCGGACCCGGCGAGGTTGGAGATATTAGGCAACGGGAAGCAGAGGAAACCGTACATTCACGTCTCAGACCTGATAAACGGCATTGCAATGTTATCATACAATATGCCCAAGGGTTCCGATCTCTTCAATATGTCTGCGGAGTCGTCCACCACAGTGGACGAGATCGCCGGCATCGTATGCAGAAGGATGAACCTGAAGGACGTGAAATTTGAGTACACCGGCGGAGAGGTCGGTTGGGAAGGTGATGTGCCTACGTACGAATACGACATATCGAAGATAAAACGCACCGGATGGAAATATCGTTACAGCTCGACAGAAGCCATAAAGGAAACAGTCAAAGGCATCAATGTATGACGACCGCGAATAGGTATACATAAAAGATACACTTCTGCTTGGGAAACACACAAATTCAATAGCTTTGAAGATTCGGTCGCAAATAGTTAGTCTTTGTTCCGAATTTCACAACAGAACACACCTTCAATCGGTTTCATCGTCTGTGATATCATCTGCCACGAGACCTATACGAGCCCGGATATCATCAATAGACGGCAATATCTTTTCATATTCTTTGGGTAGTTTTTCAAGCAGACGATATTCGCTGATACCAATGGGTTTCGTCATATCCTTCAGAGAGTATTCGGCTATGAGTCCGCGTTTGTTATTACAAAGAAGAATGCCGATTGATGGATTATCCTGTTCCTTTTTCAGAATATCGTCCACCGCCGACAGGTAAAAGTTCAGCTTGCCCGAATATTCTGGACGAAAGTCCCCGGTTTTTAGTTCTATTACAACATAACAGCGGAGTTCAAGATGATAGAACAACAGATCGATGTAAAAATCCTCACCTTCGATTTCCAGATGATACTGGTTACCAACGAAAGCGAAACCCCTTCCCAATTCCAGCAGAAGTTTTGATATGTTTCGGACAAGTTCGTTCTCAATATCTCGTTCAATATTCTTTACGTCCTTTGAAATGAAACCGAAGAGGTACGGATCCTTTATAGTTTGAAGAACAAGTCCGCTCTGCGCTTCTGGCAGGAGTTTATCATAGTTTGTTGTTTTATCCATGGTAATCTGGCGATGATACAGTTTAGATTCTATCTGGTGCACAAGTGTGTCGCGCGACCATCCGTTCTCAATAGTTTTTGAGACATACCATTCGCGCTGTGCAGCATCTTCAATTTTATCCATAATGGCGATGTTGTGTCGCCAAGGTAATTTGTGCAACGCGCGTTGCACAATTTCGGCATCGGGATAAGTCAAAGAAAATTTTACCATATATTTCATATTACGGACAGAGAACCCAGTAATCTCTGGAAACTCGAGGCGCAGGTCACGGGAAAGGTTCTCTATGAATTTGTTGCCCCATATTTTATGTGCAGCGATGTGTTTCCCCGTATTCCAATACAGCATTATCATTTCTCGGTTGGAACTGACGGCGGCGTCGTACCTGGCTCTCCTGATATTATCTTTAATTTCACTGAGTATTCCAAGGTATTCTTTGGTGTTCATCAACATTTATTTCACCTCGGCGGAAAGCATCTCAGGGGAATCATCCTTCCCAAGTCGCGTGCTGCTATTCTGCAACAGAATGTTTTTGTCATCATTTTATCACAGAATCTCATTACTTTGGCAACAATATATAAAACAGAGATACTACAGTTAAGCTAACTCTCTTCTTCGACACCCCCTAAAACGCGGCGGAACTGTATAATTCATAACGGATCTGAGATGCGAAGGCACCACGACGGCATTCAGAACTTCAGATATTCCCGATGCCTCTGGGGCCGGACCGAGGCAAAAAGTTCCACGTTCAGTGTGAATTGTCTATGCGTATCGTTCGGTCTCCAAAGGTGTCGAAGATGGACCAACTGAAAATAAACGGTGTTGATTTACGACTCAAGGTCGTTGCTTGCAAGTCTGTACCTAATGAAACCCACACGCCGTTTCAGAGTCGGATGCGCAGGTTCGCCTGTTCGTCGGAATAGGAACATTACGACAAGATCACGCAAGCCGGCCCCCATCGATTGCTTCTAACAGAAAGAGACACATCTCATGAATCAGGACGCACACAATAAATAGTGTTTTGGCATACACAGCCCTATGTATGACTTTAGGGCCGACATCGAACAATACCTAAGCAGATTGTCCGATGTCATCCGTCTGCTCGATAGGAATCAGATAAACTCTGCGATGAACGTGATCATGGAGACCTACGAGAAAGAAGGACGCATATTCGTTTTCGGCAACGGGGGCAGCGCATCGATAGCATCACACTTCACCTGTGATTTCAACAACGGTGTATCGCTGGGTATGATGAAGAGATTCAATTTTGTATGTCTGAACGATAACACACCAACAATGCTTGCAATAGCCAATGATCACGGTTATGAGAACATTTTTGTCTTTCAGCTCGAGAACAGGCTTTGCAAGGACGACGTGATCTTGGCGGTTTCCGGGAGCGGCAACTCGGACAATGTGATAAAAGCCGCCGAATATGCGAAGAAGAAAGGCAACAAGGTCATAGCGCTGACCGGATATGATGGAGGCGAACTCCTCAAAATCGCCGATTACCCTATACACGTCAACATTGACGATATGCAGAAGTCCGAGGATATGTACATCGTACTCGATCATATGATGTCCCAGATCATAGCCGCGAAGCTTGGTAAGAAGATGTGCTGACCATACGGGCACAGAAACACCGGTAGCGTCAGTTCTTGACCGCATTCATATTCCTTGGTCTCATTTCTGATGAGACCGACCTTCGGACTCAGAGTCGAATATATTCCTCCAGTGCTCTTCGGATGAATATTCACCTAGGGACTCTTCGTATCTCTTCTTGAGCTTTCCAAACGATAGAATAGTTCTGATCCCGGGACTTATGGTCTTGAGTATGGCAGAGAATGTTCTTCTGATACTGCGTTCGGCAACGAAACCATCGGTGCCGTTTATGTTGTAAAGGACCTTGCCCGCCCTGTAGAAGTTCGAGGAATCCATGTTGTCCGGAGAGGTTTCAATGTTCCTCTTCTGAGGCAGCAACAACCCGTTCATGGTCAGCATCCTCGTTCTCAGGCCGGTTCTCTTAATGCTGTGTGGGTCTTTGAACTCCACATCTGTTTTCAATTCATCTATTTTTTTGATATCGACAGGGATGGATTTGACCATACCGTTGATACACTGATCGAAGACGAACTTCGGACCTTTGAGGAAATCATTTATTCCGTTTATCATCATCTCCGAGCAGTCGTATCTGTAACACACGGCTTCGAAGAGTGCGTTCCTGAGCATCCATAGCACATCCCGCCTTTTCAGACCCCTTGTAGTGCAACCGATGACAAGATAATTCCTGGCAAAATAGTAGCAGTAGTTGTTCGAGGTGAAGAATTTGTCCTTGAACGAGTCGTGCCAGACGGACACTCCGTTCAAGGTTATCATCACATTATCCTTTTTCCTGATGCCGTATTCGATATCGTCCCATTTCAGGAAAAGAGGAAGAGGGTATCCCAAATCAGTTACGTGAGAAACTGGGATGACGAGATACCACCACCCGAAATAGTTGATATCTTCTTCGATATCGAATTTGAGACAAGCTTCAGGATCAGTAAGATCAAGTCCTTTTTTTGCTGGACGCAATATGCGGCCGCGCTCAGAGTACAACGCACCCGACTCCCATATAGTATTGAGTGTCTCCGACATCAGCATCGCGCCACCGATATGAGCGTCCTTGTATTCCTCTTTGATAAACGACAGGAACGACCACGTACGGTACAGCGATTCGGGTTCAAATGGAGCGTCGTCATCGCTCAGAAGTATGTGTGTGAATCGTTTGGAGTCAGAGACCTCCATCATGCCTCTGGCAAACCCCCCGCTTCCGCCGAGATTCTTGTTCGGGATCACGTGCACTTTGTCAGAATTCAAAGAATCGCTGAGCGTGTTTCCGTTGTCTATAACGAACAATTCAACAGAATCGGAGAATTCTCCCCCAACAGATCCGAGGAAAGAATTCAGGCGCTCGATCTTTTCCGTTGTTTCAAGTTCCCTTCGGTATGTGCATATGTCAATGCCGATCCTTATCTTGTTCGGCGGTTCAACACCAGAGCGGAATCCTCCGCCGAACAACGCGGATCCTTCGGACAAAGATGTCAGAGATATGCTCAGCAACCCTGTCTCAGGAATGGATGGCAACAGAACATCAGCATCGCCGTCTGATTCGAATGTGAACAGTTTACAGACTTTTTCAATCCCCTCTTCGAGAATATGATGATCTACCGTGATTCTGACCTTGCCTCGGCATTTTACAAAAACGTGAACATCATCAACGACCGCGTGTTTCCTCCATTTGGACAATGAGAAATAGTTGAAATACGCTGCAAAAGAGACCGACCCTCCAGGACTCAGTTCCAGCGGGAATCTGTTGCACAGGTCTTCCGATCTGAAATAAAGTTCTTTTACCGCACCGGATGTCTGCGGGAGGATAAGATTCTGCAATATCATCTGTTCATTGGAATCGGGTGAGAGGATAATAACGTTTGCAGATTGTTATACATACCACCGTAAACAGATGGCGACCACAACCCACGGCAATCGAAATCTTATATAATCTAAAACCATGTTCAGCCTGTTGTAATGTCTAAGACGATTATAGGAAATATGAAAGAGATTTACGAATACAGGCATCTTCTGTATTCAATGGTTGTCAGAAACCTAAAAGGTAGATACAAGAATTCTTACCTTGGTTTCGCGTGGCACTTTATAACGCCCGCCATAACGATCATAATATTCTATATAGTGTTCACCGGCATCAGAGCAGCACCGATTGAGAACTATTGGGCGTATCTGTGTGTAGGTATGTTTCCATTCACATTTTTGCAAGTAAATCTGAGTGCCGGCGCTACTTGTGTAGTATCGAATGCCGGAACTATTAAGAAAATGTATTTCCCACGCGAGATCGTCGTCCTGTCTTATGTCTTAAGCACATTCATAACATTCATAATGTCATACGCAGTGATAGTTGTACTGATGTTGCTGGCGGGAATTCACATCGGGGTTCACGCAGTTATATCCCTACCACTGATTATGGCATTATCGATAATATTTGCAACAGGGTACGTATTGCTTTTATCGGCCATAACCGTCTTCGTGAGTGATGTTCATTACTTTGTCGATGCTGTCGCCAGGCTTTTGTTCTTCATGACACCGGTATTCTATCTTACGAGCGAAGTTACGGGGGTGCTTGAAAAAGTCATATGGTACAATCCGTTCACATATTTCATAGAGTCATACCACGACATACTATATCGTGGGGTCGTGCCAGACACGTTCCAGCTGGGTGTCTGTTGCGTACTAGCAGCTGTCGCACTCATCATCGGTCTGATTGTGTTCACTATTTTAAAGGGCAAGTTCGCGGAGGCATTGTGATGGAAAGTGATAACGCCGTCGAAATAAAGAAGGTTACCAAATCGTTCAAGATAAAGACCTCTTCAGAAAAATCTAAACAGAGGTTACCTTTCAAGATTAGAAACAAATCACAGGAAAACATTGTCTTAGATAATATTTCCATTAAAATAAAGAAAGGAGAGGTCGTCGGAATAATCGGCAGGAACGGTTCCGGAAAGAGTACGCTTCTCAAATTGATATCCAGGATAATGGAACCGGATTCCGGGTCCATTGAGATATCTGGCACTGTCGCAAGCATATTGGAGCTCGGGATGGGGTTCCATCAAGATATGACCGGAAGAGAGAACATCTACCTCAAAGGTTCAATGTATGGTTTCAGCAAAAGTCAGATCGAAGAACGCATGGACAGGATAATAGAATATTCTAATCTTGGAGATTACATTGACAATCCTTTGAAAACGTACTCTTCCGGAATGATTGGCAGGCTGGCGTTTGCGATAATGATCAATGTAGACGCTGACATCTTCCTCGTGGACGAGATACTCAGCGTCGGCGATATTTCCTTCTCAGCCAAAGCGGCACAGCACTTCAGAAGTATTGCTAAAAGCGGAAAGACCGTGCTGTTCGTTTCACACTCGTTAGTGACGGTAGAAGAGATGTGCAGCAGAGCAATATGGATAGAGGGCGGAAAAATTGCAATGGACGGTTCGGCGAAGCGCGTCTGCGAAAATTACTACAGAGAGATAATAGAATCATTCGATATAACATCAGAGATGGCCGAGTCAGGTGTCACCGATGCCCAATATCGTTTGGCTAAAATGTATCTCGACGGCAGCAAGATAGGAAAAGACGAGGTCATTGCGTGTGAGTGGATGAGGAAGGCGGCAGAGAATAGACACATCCTGGCACAAGTGGAATATGCAGATATGCTGTTCAACGGTGTCGGCACAGAACAAGATATCGTTGCCGCAACACGATACTATCAGTTAGCCGCCGACCGCGGAAACAACGACGCAAGAATGAAGATATCGTCACTGGTCGGTAGCGACGAGGATGAAGAAAGAACAGAGATAATCAGACTCTTCAAGGAACTTGCAGGCATGGGAAACCCTCAAAACGAATACCGTTACGGAGACCTTCTTTTGAAAACAGCATGGAACGACGATGACCGCAAAGAAGCACTTGAGTGGTTCCTCAAAGCTGCGAACAAAGGAAATTTAGACTCGAAATACCAAGCCGCAACAATGTATCGTGACGGCATCGGTACGCAGGTGAATGTAGAGCAGTCAATCAAAATGTTCAAAGAAGCAGCAGACGCAGGTCATTACTGGGCTCAATCCAGTCTGGCAGAACTGTTGCTGACTGGCATTAAAGTAGAAAAGAATGAACCAGAGGCATTCAAGTGGTATTTGAGATCCGCAGAATCCGGGAACCCGAGGTCACAATATCAGGTCGCCGTCATGTGCCGTGATGGCATCGGCACAGAAATCAACCCAGAAATCTCGAAAAAGTGGTTCAAGACATTCTCGCAATCATCCTTCGTCAACTATCAAATCATGATGGCAGAGACACTTAAAAGTCAGAAATTTGACACAGAGGCTGGGCAGGAGCAACTGCTGTTAAAAGCTGCCGAATCACACAATTCGCATGCAATGTTTCTTCTGGGGGTTGCATACAGGGACCAAATCCCGTCGAATATGAGCGAGGCCGTGAAATGGCTTACTTTGTCCACCGAAAGAAATAATGTAAGGGCACAGTTAGATTTGGGTGACATATATCTAAAGGGGATTGGTATAGATAAAGATCCGCAAAAGGCGTTCAGATACTACATGAGCGCATCTTCGAACGGAAACCCCCTTGCAGCGTATCGTATATCAATGATGTATAAGGCAGGCCTTGGTGTTGAGCAGAATATGGAAAAATACAGAGAATTCCTTCGCATGGCCGCAGAAGGCGGGAACATAGATGGAATACTAGAAGCAAGAAATCTGTCTTGAATTCAGTGCGTCTCAAGCATTCCCAATTATACTGGAGTTCCAAGAACGCATATTTTGTCTGCATCTTGTCAAATTTTATGTTTCCACATCCCTCCTTATTGCTTCTCGTCGCACACCAGAGTTTGACACATGCTCATGTTTAGAACCCGAGTTTATCACGTGAGGGTATAAGTGGCATGATATGGCGATGGTTATTGACAACCAATCCTCAACTCCCATTATCACTTATGAGATTTTGATGGCTTCAACAGTGAAAAATTTCGTCAATAGTACGATTTTTTGTGAAAGTGACTGAAAAACAGCCACAAAATGTTCAACGGTAACGTTATCTATTTTGGTTGATGTTTTGTCTATAAGGAAATTTCATTATCTCATGCAATGTCCAGACCCTGTCTGTCAGGCCCAGTTTCATAGCGGGCGTGACCCGGACGTATATGCCGTTGTTCATTCTCCTCGGAACGGATAGTGAACCACGAGGTCTGCACAGATTGTAGAACGCTTTGTGTATCTGTAACGATAGTTCGGTCGTCTCTTTCGATCTTGAGAATGTTGTCGTTCTTCGTCTCAATCTTGACGAAAAGAGTCGGTTCGTAAGATTGTCCCTTTCTATGGCAGAAGTATTCAGAAACTCTTCCGGAACATGTCCGAACCTGACGTAACGTGACCTTCTGCAGTTTCTTTCCTTTTCTCGTTTTCTCGACTATGCCGTAATTCAATCCCGGATCCGGGACAAGTTCATCTCTGCCATGCCTTCCGCGCCCCCTGTTCCCGATGCGATAAAAACTGTATCTCGTGAATAGAATGTCCGAATATGGTTTGTAACTGTCGGTCACGAATATCGGTATATGATCCTTCTTCAGTTTGTCCGGTTCGCCGTTCACGAATCTTTCTGCAACGGTGCGCCCTCGGCCGTCAGCGTGTATACCCAGAAGATATTTTTCTTCGCTGCAGAAACTTGTCCAGATCCAGTCTCCGTCCTCTTTGAAATGGTCTCCGATGATCTTCATCGTTTTTTTAAGGTGTAGAGCACCTCATCGAACTGAACGCATTCCGGTTCGACCCCGTCCGAGACGAACTTAAGGGCATTCTACCGAAATAACACCGAAAGACCGTAGGATCAATGTGTTCAGAGGATTGAAATTGGAAAGGATACGACGTCTCCTGCCGTCGTTGCCGATCTCGGCGGTAAGTGTCAACTTCTGCATCGAGTTCGTGATGAATTTCATTGCCCTCGAAGATGCCGGCTCCGCTAGGAGACGTGTCACGGATACCATCACCTGAGCGAGAAAACCTATCAGGAGAACGCCGTACACGCCGTTCTCGGTCCACGTTCTTATCGGTCTGATACCAATATCCGATTTCATTGACGAGAATAATTTTTCGACGATGTCCTTTGAACGATACGTTGAACGGACCTCGACAGGGTCCATGTCCTTGTCAGATACCAGACAAAAGAAACCTTCCCATCCGGTGATGTGCTTCTCCTTGAATATACGCATCGCTTCGACTTCACCGTCCGCGGTACAAGGATAAAGACGCGCGAGTCGACGGTGCGCTGCAAGTTCCTGTGCATTCAGGCACTCTGCGCTCTCTTCGTTCCGGCGTAAAAGAGCGGAGAGGGTATACCGTTCATGCTACTGGATGATGCTCCCCTCTCCGGGCCTCCATACGGGCCCTTCGTTCAAGATATTTTCGGACTGTGAGATCGCAGTATGCAAACACTCTCCGCGCAGACCTCTGCCGGAGCGCAACGGTCGCGGTTCGGTGCAAAGACCTTTTCCATCGATTCGTATTCAGAGTAAATCCCAAACTCTGAACACGGGGGGATTTCCTGTTGGCCGGCTTGTGGGCAACATTATAAACTAAGATTGATATCCCGGAGTCAGTGTTTCAGTAAATATGAACAATTTGAAAAATGAACATAATCCGAAAAGTATGGGCCGTTATGTGTAGGGCGATTCGCAATAAATTTGAATTCGTGTGTACCATCACAAGACTCATAGAGTTAAAAAAGCAAGTTTAAAATATGAACGGAGAAGGTCGTGATAATTTAAACAATTCTGATATTACGTCTGTGAATATAATCGGCTGTTGCTTATCTCGCGGAATTTTCAACAGTAAGCGTGGAAAACGGTATTGTGTTATGGGTTATGTTTTCAACACCAATCCCTTCCTAATTAATCAGAAAATCTCAGAGGAATACAACATATCCGATGAAGAATTAATTAAATTACCAAGTGTCGAGTTTCAGCACAAGTTCCCAAGAGACACAATGCGGTCTTTAATAAATTGTAATGCGGAAAAAAGATTGCTGGAAAGAAAAGGAGATTGGATAATAATCGATACGCACTATTCGGCACACGATTTATTCAAATTTACTTTTCCAAATGGGGAAAAAATATTTCTCCAATCAAATTACGCATACTTTACGCCAAAATTAATAGAAGTAAGTAACTCATTGAAAGGTTGCGTATCCAAAAATATGAACGCAAAAGTGAATATGCAGTACTATCTGAAAGAA
>Ga0123357_10001214_pt1 | contig 26957 bp, 28 predicted proteins | sample TergutEmb28metaG_FD_89873 | JGI IMG/M metagenome (GOLD analysis project Ga0123357, IMG submission 89873) | Embiratermes neotenicus P4 segment gut microbial communities from Petit-Saut dam, French Guiana - Emb289 P4 | ecosystem: Host-associated > Arthropoda: Insects > Digestive system > Gut ...
ACATACAACACAACACAACACAAACTCACTTATCTTGGCACAACTAATTCCACCCTCTCCACCAGTGACAGTCTCCATAATGTCACCGCCGTCTGTACCTTCAATACCTGTGCAATTAATCCCGCTACACCAAACTGCACACATACAACACAACACAACACAAACTCACTTATCTTGGCACAACTAATTCCACCCTCTCCACCAGTGACAGTCTCCATAATGTCACCGCCGTCTGTACCTTCAGTACCTGTACAATTAATCCCGCTACATCAAACCGCACACATACGTAAAAACCGTCACCGGAGTTTTAGATAACTCACAGCTGCATTTCTAACAGTAAGAATCTCTGATTCGACAAAATTTTTTTTTTTTTTAATTTTGTAATTCGCGTTTCTCGACTCCTACGTAGTTCATCCTTTATAATAATTTAGGACGTAAAGCATTTATAATTACTAACAGCACAAGGCAGAGCGTAATGAAAGTTAAAATCAACTCTTGTAATAATTCATCTGAAACAATAATATTTCCAATCTTATTGTCCTGAAATTTTTCTTATATCAAAAGAGACTAACAATATTTTTGCTGCATATTCACGCTATATATACAACACCGGCAACAAACACGGTGACAAACATAACCAGCCCCGTTGCTCTCTGTCCTCCGACTCGTCTTCCATTCAAAATAATGAAACATCTCACACATTGTTTTGTGGTTCCTATTTGGTAATTTCCCAGCGTCCGAATTTTTATACCGACGTTTCGGAACACTCTGTTCCATCTTCATAGGCCCATGAAAATGGAACAGACACATTATGTTCCGAAACGTCGGCATATAAAATTTAGCCGTCGGGCAAATACGGATTAGATAGCATACAGCCTTCAGAATAGGGCGACAGTTTAAATGAAGAACCTCACTTATTGCGCATGCGAAGGTAGATTCCGATTTATTTTTACTGGTTACATTTATAGCACCTACTCCGGTTCCCACTAATACACATATATATACATATATACAAATAATGCTTAAAACAATATTTAAACTAATCTTACACATATTCATTATTTACTATTGTAATGAAATTTATATGACGTAGGATCCTATAATATACACAACGACTTACTATATTCTTGACGTAATTTCACTTTGCTTGTAATTAAGTCCTGTATCATCCCGATGGTGCATTTTTCAGTGCGAAACATGTAGCAGTTTAGAGTCAGAAAATTATATGTTGCGTTTTGCTGCAGTCTGTTGTCCTTTCAGTGTAAGTCAATTACAGCTACCAAATCTCTATCAATTTTCAGCACAACTTTCAGTGCAAGCCTCACAAACTTTACCGCCCTCCAACCGCAGTCACGTGACGACACCTGCTACGTAAGCAAACCAATACTGGCACCTGCACCACTCTGACTGCACAAACACACTGATCTACGTGCAAAAAGTATTGTGCTCTCTCACGAATGGTAACATGATTTTGGCTCTTTGTCCTTTCCTGCGCCTGAAGCTGGCGAATTTGTGGAATTACTCCTGCTACACCAAACTGTTGATATACGTCTGGTCTATCATCTGAGTTTCATAAAGCACACAGCTGCAGTGCTAAAAGCAGTAATGTTCGATTTGGATACGTCATTTTTATTTAGAATTTCAAGGTCACGTGGCTCAGTTGAGCGTTCAGTTAACACCAATTTTCACCAAAGAAATTTTGTTCACTTCGTGGTCACATTAAGTGTTTGTGTCACTTAGCTTACCGGTTAGTATATTAGAAATAGAACACAGAAAGAAAAAACAGTGCGAGAAATGGAAACGTCTAGTCTAATATTAAGCTTTATTTTTGATTTACTGCAAGCTGAATGGTGAGAATGGGGGGGGGGGGAATATATACCTAAAAATGAGGATTTTAAGAAATGTTCTTCCAAATTCCATGGTGAAATAATTTACGTAGAGTTCTTTAAAAATTTTTGTCTCAATCTGTTAGTTGTAACAGTTGGATTGTTCGGAGTGACAAAAGGAATGGATAATCATAATACAACAATTGGCAGTGGCTTTAGAAATGAGATTGATTGAAATTTGTGTGTGATAATAATGTTAAAATGTGGGAAATGTAGGAGAGATTTTACAGCTGGTAAGAAATGTGCCAAAGGAACAAATCGCAGAGAATGACACATTAAAAAGAAGGTAGGAAAAGTAAAATTTATGTTTCAAATCGCTTGATATGATGCAGGTGAGTGGACAGACGGCATGACTGTAATATTGTTATAGCGAACATACTGCAAAGATAGGCTGTTGTATGATATGTGGGCTGTTGTATGGTATGTGGGCTGTTGTATGGTATGTGGGCTGTTGTATGATATGTGGGCTGTTGTATGATATGTGGGATGTTGTATGATATATGGACTGTTGTATGGTATGTGGGTTGTTATGTGGTATGTGGGCTGTTGTATGGTATGTGAGCTGTTGTATGGTATGGGGTGTTGTATGGTATGTGGGTTGTTGTATGGTATGTGGGTTGTTTATGTTATGTGGGCTGTTCTATGATATGTGAGCTGTTGTGTGATATGTGGGTTGTTGTATGGTATGTGGGTTGTTGTATGGTATGTGGGCTGTTGAATGATATGTGGGCTGTTGAATGATATGTGGGCTGTTGTATGATATGTGGGCTGTTGTATGATATGTGGGCTGTTGTACGGTATGTGGGATGTTGTATGATATGTGGTATGTGGACTTTTGTATGGTATGTGGGTTGTTGTATGATATGTGGGCTGTTGTATGGTATGTGGGCTGTTGTATGATATGTGGGCTGTTGTATGATATGTGGGCTGTTGCATGGTATGTGGGCTATTGCTTGGTATGTGGGCTGTTGTATGGTATGTGGGCTGTTGTATGGTATGTGGGCTGTTGTGTGATATGTGGGCTGTTGTATGGTATGTGGGCTGTTGTATGGTATGTGGACTGTTGTACGATATGTGGGATGTAGTATGATATGTGGGCTCTTGTGTGATATGTGGGCTGTTGTATGATATGTGGGCTGTTGTGTGGTATTTAGGCTGTTGTATGACATGCGGGTTGTTGTATGATATGTGGGCTGTTGTATGATATGTGGGATGTTTATGATATGTCGGCTGTTGTGTCGTATGTGGCCTGTTGTTTGATATGTGATTTTTTCTATGGTATGTGGGTTGTTGTATGATATGTGAGCTTTAGTATGATATGTGGGCTGTTGTATGATATGTGGGCTGTTGTATGATATGTGGGGTGTTGTTTGATATTTGGCCTGTTATATGATATGCGGGTTGTTGTATGATATATGGGCTGTTTTATGATATGTGTGTTGTTGTATCATTTGTGGGCTGTTTGTATGATATGTGGGCTGTTGTATGATATGTGGTAGTGAAAATCCGGTAATTCAGAAGTGTTTATGGCCTCTTTGTCCTGGATGCTATGGGCATCCGTTTTGTGTGAAACATCGGCGACACATGGCACTGCAATTCTGAAATCATATTCGATTATGAGTGTTGTGTACAGTTTGTGTACAGTTTGTGTACAGTGTTGTGTACAGTGTTATCTACGGAAGGCAAGATGTACTGCTGTTGGTTTGTTTATTTGGAACACAAATTTGCCCAGTTACTTGCTGTGCTGTGGAGTTACTGGAAAGTGTTCCTTTTTGAATTGTTTTGTTCTGGCGGTATTTCTGTCTTCCGCTCCGGTGTAAATGAAGTCTTCACTCTTCTGGCATGTTATGTGGCGTATATCGGTAGTTAAATTTAGACTGTCCCGTAACGTCGACACCCAACTAGCAATGAACGTTACCGAACTTCAAATAAGAGCGGAAATATCATGTTGGCCCTTTTAGCGATTGACAGCTGAGAAATTCTGCAAACGTTTTAGCAATATTCACAGTACGTAATGGTCGTATTGTTGGATTTATCAATATAACTTACATCAATTTGTGCGGCTGAAAAATGTGGTCTGAGTCACCTGAAAAGTGTATGTGTAACTGTAACAGTGTGCTTATCTAATATAGTAAATGCATTTGTGTTCACACATAATTTCATTAAGAGCAGTTTGTTGAATTTAAGCAGTTTATGTCAGGAAATTTGTGGATGTGACTGGCAGATCTGTTGAGTGTAAGAGTGAAATAAAACTGTTATTGTGGGGGTGAAGAATGATAATGTTACTGCGGTTGGGTTTGTTTGGAGACCAGATAACAAAGCTTATATATTGCTTTAATGTAGGTGGATTGTTGTCGAATGTCCATTTTGAGATAAATTGCAATATGTGTTGATTCGTAGCCAGTCTGCCGTAGGTAACTGGTAACAGAAACTGTTGACAGTGCACCAGGGAACGAAGAACTTTGCAGTAAAAATAGTAAATTTCTGTCGAAATAGCAGAATTTAGAAAAGCGAGATTTTTGTTCAGTCCACTGTCGTTTTGTACAGCCTGTCACTACTTAACATTGTACTGTCTGTAGGTTCTGTGTCAATGTGTCCACTGGTGGCTTGTATATATTGTCTACTGTCTGTCAGTAATTCATAGGGTACCGCCTTTTGGTTCTGTGTCACTGCGCCCCTGGTGTCCTGTAGAGTCTGTCCAAAGTCTGTCAGTAATTCATAATGCACCGTCTGTTGGATCTGTGTCTCTGCGTTCACTGGTGTCTTGTAATGTCTGTCCACTGTCTGTCAGTACTTCATAATGTACCATCTGTGGGTTCTGTGTCACTGCGTCCACTGGGGTCTTGTACAGCCTGTCCAAAGTCTGTCAGTACCTCACAATGTACAATCTCTTGGTCCTGTGTCACTGCTTCCACTGGTGTCTTTTACAGTCTCTCCACTGTCTGTCAGTACTTCATACTGTACCGTCAGATGGTTCTGTGTCACTGCGACCACTAGTGTTTTGTAGAGTCTGCATAATATCTGTCACTACATCACACTATACCATTTGTTGGTTCTGAGACACGGTGTCCACTGGAGACTTCTAGAGTCTGTCCACTCTCTGTCAGGACTTCATAATGTACCGCCTGTAGTTTCTACGTCACTGCGTCCAGTGGTGTCTTGTAGAGTCTCTCCAATGTCTGCAGTACTTCATAATATAACGTCTGTGTGTTCTGTGTCACTGCGTCCAATGGTGTCTTGTACAATTCGTCAAAGTCTGTCTTTACCTCACAATGTAGAATCTGTATGTTCTGTGCCACTGCGTCCAAGGGTGTCTTGTAGATTCTCTCCAATGTCTGCTAGTACTTCATAATGTACCGGCAGTTGGTTCTGTGTCACTGTGCCCTCTGGCGTCTTATACAGTCTGTCCAATATCTGTCACTAAATCACAATGTACTATCTGTTGGTTCTGAGACACTCTGTTCACTGGTGTCTTGTAGAGTCTGTCCACTGTATGTCAGGACTTCATATTGTACCGTCTGTTGATTCTGTGTCATTGCGTCCACTGGTGACTTGTACAGTCGGTCCAAATTTTGTCAGTACCTCACAATGGACAATCTGTTGGTTCTGGTTCAGTGCGTCCACTGGTGTCTTGTAGAGTCTCTCCAATTTCTGTCAGTATTTCATACTCTACCGCTGTAGGTTCTGTGTCACTGCGTACAATGGTGTCTTGTACAGTGTATCTACGGTCTGTCAGTACATTTAATGTACCGTCTGTTGGTTCTGTGTCACTGCTTTCACTAGTGTTTTTTGAGTCCCTCCAATGTCTGTCAATGCTTCATATAGTACCATACGTTTGTTCTGTGTCACTAAGCACATTGGTGTCTTGTACAATCTGCCCAATATCTGTCAGTACTTCATATTGTACTGTGTGTTTGTTCTGTGTTACTGCCTCCACTGGTGTCTTGCAGAGACTGTTCACTGTCTGTCAGTACCTCACATTCTAACACTGGTTGGTTCTGTGTCACTGCGCCAACTGTTGGCTTGTACAGTCTGTACACTGTGTGTCAGTATTTCATATTTTACCGTCTGTTGGTTCTGTCACTACGTCCACTGGTGTCTTGTACAATCTGCCCACCGTCTGTAAGCTATCTCACACTTTACGATTAGTTGGTTCAGTGTCACTGCGTCCAATGTTGTCAAGTAGAATCTGTCCATTTTTTGTCAGTACCTCACAATTTACCATTTGTTTTTTCTGTGTCACAGGTTCCACTGGTGTCTTGTAGATTCTGTCCAGTATCTGTCAGTACTTCATACTGTACCGTCTGTTAGTTCTCGGTCACTTCGTCCACAGGTGTCTTGTACAGTCGTCCACTGTCTGTTACAACTACATACTGTACCGTCTGTTGGTTCTGTGTCTCTGTGTCCACTGGTGCTTTGTAGCACTGTACACCACATTCTACCTTCTGTTGGTTGTGTGTCATTGCTTTCTCTGTTGTCTTGTACAGTCTGTCTAAAGTCTGTCAGTACCCCACAATGTAGCATTTGTTTGTTCTGTGTCACTGCGTCCACTGACTCCTTGTAATGTCTGTTCAATGTGTTTCAGTAATTTCTACTGTACCGCCTGTTGGTTCTGTGCCACTGCGAACACTTGTGTCTTGTACAGTCTGTCCACTGTCTGTAAGTACCTCATACGGTACCTTTTTTTGGTTCCATGTCACTGGGATCACTGGAGCCTTGTAGTGTCTGTGTTCTGCCCGTCAGTACCTCTCACTGTGCCATTCGTGTGTTCTGGGTCACTGCGTCCACTGGGGTCTTGTAGAGTGTGATCTCTGTCTTTTAGTACTTCATACCGTACCGGTTGTTGGGTGTGTGTCACTGCGTACACTGGTGTCTTGTACCGTCTGTACACTTTCTGAAAGTACCTCGTTATGGACCTATGTTGATTCTGTGTCACTGCGGCTACTGGCGACTTGTAAAATCTGTTCAATGTCTTTCAGTGCTTCATACTGTCCCGCCTGTTGGTTCTGTGTCACTGCGTCCACTTGTGTCTTGAAAATCTGACCACTGTCTTTCAGTACCCATAAATTACCGTCTTTTTTTCTGTGTAACTGCGTCCACTATTGACTTGTAGATTCTGTCCAATGTCTGTCACTACTTCATACTGTACCATCTGTTGGTTCTGTGCAACTGTGTCCTCTGGAATCTTGTGGATTGTGTTCAAACTCTGTCAGTACTTCTTACTGTACCGTCTGTTGGTTCTTTGTCGCTGCGTCCACTGGTGTCTTTTACAGTTTCTTCACTGTCTGTCAGTACTTCATAATACACCGACTGTTTGTTCTGTGACACTGCTTAAAGTGGTGTCTTGTACTGTCTCTCCACCGTCTCTCAATAGTTCATAATGTGCCCTCTGTTGTTACTCTGTCATTGCGACCACTGAAGCCTTGTACAGTCTATCCCATGTCTGTGTGTACTACATAATGTACCGTCGTTTGGTTCTCTGTCACTGCATCCACTGGTGTCTTGTACAGTCTGTTCACTATCTGTAAGTACTACTTACGTACCGTCTGTTGGTTCTGTGCCTCTGCGTCCACTGGTTTCTTGTAAAGCCTGTCTATTTTCTGACAGTATTTCACATGGTACCATTTGTTGGATCTCTGTCACTGCGTCCACTGGTGTCTTGAATTGTCTGTCCACTGTCCGTCAGTACTTCATAATGTACCGTCTGTTGGTTATGTGTCACTGCGTCCACTGGTGTTTCGTAAATCTGTCCAATGTCTGTCAGTACCTCATACTGCACCATTTGTTAGTTCTGTGTCACTGCGTCCAATGGCGTCTCGTACAGTCTGTCCATTGCCTGTCAGTACATCCCAATTTACCATTCGTTGGTTCTGTGTAACTGCCTCCAATCTTGCCTTTTACAGTCTGTCCACAGTCTTTCATTACTTCGTATTGTACCGTCAGTTAGTTCTGTGTCACTACGTCCCCTGGTGTCTTGTACAGTCTATCAAATGTCTGTCAGTTCCTTACAAAATACCGTTCGTAAGTTCTGTGTCATTGCGTCCACGGGTGTCTTGTATTGTCTGTAAAGATTCTGTTAGAAACTCACACTCTATAATTTGAGGTTTCTGTGTCACGGCGTCCATTGTTGAATTATAGAGTCTGTCCACTGTCTGTCAGTAGTTCCTTTTGTACCGTCTGTTGGTTCTGTATCAATGCTTCCACTGGTGTCTTCTACAGTCTGTCCAATTTCTGTCAATACTTCATATTGTGCTGTCTGTTTATTCTGTGTCACTGCGTCCAATGGTGCATTGAAACGTCTTTCCACTGTCTGTCAGTACATCACACCAAACAATCTGTTGGTTCTGCGTCATGCGCCCACAGGTGTCTTGTAAAGTCTGTCCACAGTTTGTCAGTATTTCGCACTGTACCATTTGTTGCTTCTATGTAACTGCGTCCACTGGTGTCTTTTAGAGCCTGCCCACTGTCTTATAATACTTCATATTGTTCCGTCTGATGTTTCTGTGACACTGCGTCCACTGGTGCCTTATACAGTCTGTCCAAAGCCTGTCCGAATACCACAAGTTATTATTTGTTGCTTCTGTGTCACTGCGCCCACTGTTGACGTGTTTTTCCTGTCCGCAGTCTGTCAGAATTTCATGCTGTACCGTCTGTTGGTTCCGTGTCACTGCGACCATCGGTGACTTGTACAGTCTCTCCACTGTCTGTCAATACCTCACAATATACCATTTGTTGGTTCAGTGTCACTGTGCCCTTTGGAGTCTTGTAGAGTCCGTCAAAGGTCTGTCAGTAATTCATATTTAACCGTCAGGTTTTTAAATTGTCACTGCGTCCACTGGTGTCTGCCCAATGCCTGCCAGTTATTCATATTGTACCGTCTGTTAGTTCTGTGCCACTGCGTCCACCGGTGTCATGTACAGTCTCTCCAATGTTTGTCAGTACTTCATAATGTACCTTCTGTTTTTTCTGTGCCACTGCGTCCACTGATGTCATTTAGAGTCTGTCCACTGAATATCAGTACTTCATTGTCTACCGTGTACATGTTCTGTGTCACTGGGTCCCCTGTTGTCTTGTAGAGTCCGTCAAATGTCTGTTAATACCTCACACTGAACCATTTGTTTTCTCTGTGTACTGCGTCTTCTGGTGTCTTATACAGTCTGTCCAATGTCTGTCAGTAATTCATACTCTACCGTCTGTTGTTTCTGTGTCACTGTGTTCCCTGGTGTCTTGTACAGTTTGACTATTGTCTCTCAATAGCTCAAAATGTACCATACGCTCCTTCTGTGCCCTGCTTCCAATGATGTCTTTTAAAGTCTTTCTTCTGTCTGTGAATACGTCTTAATTTACCGTCTGTTTGTTCTGCGACACTGCGTCCACTGATGCTTCGTTCAGTCTGTCTAATGTCTGTCAGTTCTTCATAATGTACCGTCTGTTGGTTCTGTGTCACTGCGTTCACTGTTGTCTTTTACAGTTTTTCAAATGTCTGTCAGTGTATCACATTGTACCATATGTTTGTTCTGTGTCACTGTGTTCACTGGTGTCTTGTATAGTCCGTCCATAGTCTGTCAGTATTTCATAAAGTACGGTCTGTTGGTTCTGTGTCACTGCGTCCACTGGTGATTTGTACAGTCTGCCCAATGTATGTCAGTACTTCACATTGTACCATTTGCTGTTTCTGTGTCACTGCTTCCACTGGTGTCTTGTAAAGTCTGTCCAATGTCTGTCATTACTTCATGTTGTATCGTCTGTTGGTTCTGTGTCCCTGCGCCCACTGGTGTCTTGTACATTCTGTCCAATGTCCGTCAATATTTCATATTGTACTGTCTGTTGATTCGTGTCACTGTGTCAAATTGTGTCTTGTTCAGTTTATCCAAGGTCTGTCTGTACTTCATAATGTAACGTCTGTTGTATCTGTGTCACTGCGTACATTGGTAACTTGTAAACCTGTCCTCAGTCTGCCAGTACCTCACACTGTACTATCTGTTGGTTCTGTGTCACTGCGTCCATTTTGTCTTGTATTGTCTGTCCACTGTCTGCCATTACTTCACACTGTACCATTTGTTAGTTCTGTGTCATTGGGTCCACTGGTGTCATGTAGAGTCTGTATACTGTCTGTCAGTAATTCATATTGTACCGTCTGTTATTTCTGTGTCACTGGGTCGAATGGTGTCTTGTTCAGGCTGTCCAATGTCTGTCAGTGTCCGCCACAGTACCATTTGTTGTTTCTATGTCACTGCTTCAACTGACGTCTTGTAAAGTCTGTCCACTGCCTGCCAGCAACTCACAATCTTCCATTTGTTGGTTCTGCATAGCTGCATCATCTGCTGTCTTGAAAAATCTGTGCATTGTCTGTCAGTACTTCATAATGTACCGTCTGTTTGTTTTTGTCACTACTTCTACTGGTGTCTTTTACAGTCTGTTCACTGTCTCTCATTTCCTCATAAAATACCGTCAATTGTTTATGTGTCAATGCTTCCATTAGTGTCTTGTAAAATCTGGTCAATGTCTGTCACTAACTCACACTGTACCAATTTTTGTTTCTGTGTCACTATTATCACTGCTGTCTTCTAAATTCTTTCTACTGTTTGTCACTACTTCACACTCTACCATTTGTTTGTTCTGTGTCACTGCAATCAGTTTTTCCTTTTACAGAATATCCACTGTCTTTGAGTACGTCATACTGTACCGTCTGTTGGTTCTGTGTCACTGCACCAACTGTTGACTTGTATTGTCTGTCCACTGTCTGACAGAACTTCATACTGTACCGTCTGTTGGTTCTGTGTCACTGCACCAACTGTTGACTTGTATTGTCTGTCCACTGTCTGTCAGAACTTCATACTGTACCGTCTGTTGATTCTGTGTCATTGCGCCAACTGTTGACTTGTATTGTCTGTCCACTGTCTGTCAGAACTTCATACTGTACCGTCTGTTGGTTCTGTGTCACTGCGACCATTGGTGACTTCTACAGTCCCTCCAATGTCTGTCAATACCTCACAATATACCATTTATTGGTTCTGTGTCACTGCGACCATTGGTGTCATGTACAGTCTGTCATTTGCCTGTCAGAACTTCATAATATACCGTCTGTTGTTTCTGTTTCCCTGCTTCCTCTGGTGTCTTGTACAGCCTGTCCACTCTCTGTCAGTACATGACATTGTACAATTTGTTAATTTTGTGTCAATGCGTCCACTAGTGTCTTGTACTTTCTGTCCACGATCTGTCAGTAATTCATAATTTAACGCCTTTTTTCTGTTTCACTGACTCCAATTGGATCTTGTAAATTCTGTTCACTGTCTGTCAGAACTTTATAATCTACCATCTGTTGGGTCTGTTTCACTGCGTCCACTGGTGCCTTATACAGTCTCTACAATGTCTTCCAGTACCTCACACGGTACCATTTGTTGGTTTTGTGTCACTGCTTCCAGTGGTGTCTTGTACAGTCTGTCCGCCGATTTTCAGTACCACTCAATGTACCATTTCTTGGTTCTGTCTCATTGTGTCCACTGGTGTCTCGTAGAGTATTTCCACTGTCTGTCATTACTTATTACTGTACCGTCTGTTGGTTCTGTTTCACTGCGTCCCCTGGTGTCTTGTACGATCTGTCCTCTGTCTGTCAATACTTAATATTGTGCCATTTGTTGGTTCTGTGTCTCTGAGTACAATGTTCCTTTCTAGAGTCTGTACAATGTCTCTGCATTCTTCATACTGTACCGTCTGTTTATTCTGTGTCAATACGTCCACTGCCGTCTTGTACAGTCTGTCAAATGTCTGTCAATAACGCACGCTATACCATTTGTTGATTCTGTGTCACTACGTCCACTGGGGTCTTGTAGAGTATGTCCACTGTCTGTCAATACTTATTACAGTACTGTCTGTTTGTTCTGTGACACTGTGTCCAGTGGTGCGATTTACATTCTCTTTCATGTCTGTCAGTACTTCATACTGAAACGTTGCTTGGTTCTGTGTCACTGCGTCCAAAGGTGTTTTGTAAATTCTTTCCACTGTCTGTCAGTACTTCTTAATGTACCGTCTGATTGTTCTGTGTCACTGCGTCCAATGGTATATTGTACAGTCTATCCACTGTCTATTAGTACTTCATACTGTTCCGTCTGTTTGTTCTGTGTCACTGCCTCCAATGTTATCTTTTTTGCCGTCTGTTTCTTCTGTGTCTCTGCGTCCACTGGTGTCTTGTAAAGTCTCCCTACTCTCTGTCAGTACTTCTTACTGTAACGTCGGTTGGTTCTGTTTCACTGCGTCCACTGGTGTCTTGTACAATCTCTCCACTGTCTGCCATTACCTCTCAATGTACCATCTCTTTGTTCTTTGTCACTGCGCCCACTGGTGTCTTTTACAGTCTCTCCACTGTCTGCCAGTACTTCGCAATGTACCATCTGTTTGTTCTTTGTCACTGCGTCCACTGGTGTTTTGTACAGTCTGTCCACTGTCTCTCATTACTTCTTACTGCACCGTTTCTTGGTTCTGTGTCACTGTGTCTACTGCTGTCCTTTACAGTCTGTCCACTCTCTGCCCGATCCCCTTAGGTTCTATGTCACTTCGTCCACTTGTGTCTTGTACAGTCTGTCCACTCTCTCTCTCTCTTTACTTCATAATCTACCGTTCGTTGGTTCTGTGTCGCTGCCTCCACTGGTGTGTTGTACAGTCTATCCACTGTCTCTCAGTACCTCACACTCTACCGCCTGTTGGTTCTGTCACTTCATCTACTGGTCTCTTGTACAGTCTGTCGACTCTCTGCCAGAACTTGACATTTTACCTTCCGTTGTTTCCGTGTCGCCTTTTCCAATGATTTCTTGCAAATTCTGTCCTCTGTCTCTCATTATCTCATACTGTTCCGTTTGTTGTTTCTGTATCACTGTGCCCGCTGGTGTCTTGTACAGTCTGCCTAATGTGTATCATTACCTTACACTCTACCGTCTGATGGTTCTGTGTCACTTCGTTAACTGGTGACTTGTACAATCTGTCCAATGTCTACCCGTACCTCACACTATACCGTCTGTTAGATCTTTGTCACTGCATCTACTGATATCTTCTACACTCTGTCCACTGCCTGTCAGTACCTCACACTGTACCGTCTGTCCACTGTCTCTCAGTTCCTCACAATCTACTTTCTGTCCACTGTCACTCATTAACTCACACTCTATTTCACCTAGATTACTCTACTGCAAAATCGCCCTCTTCAGCTTCAGTGTGACAGCTGACTTTAAATTCTGTGATTATCTGGATAAATAAAGTGTTTCTTCTGTCGTTGTCTCACCATTCCTTACAGGAAATTTTATGAATTTTTTTCTAAATATTAATAAATATTTACGTGCTAAGAAATGGCTTTAATTTAGAACTATGTAGTGACAGGTGGCTTTGCTACAAAAGTTGAACCACAAATTTTTCAACGCGTAATTGTTGTCTAGAATGAACTTAAAATATATTTTTTGTCACAACAATGCATATTTGTCACGATTTGAAAAAACATATTAATCCTATAATTTGTGACAATCATTCCTCAGTTGTATTCTTTACACCCCTGCGTTATGAATACATGCATTCTTATCACAATCAAAAGGAGTAAAATAATTGCCTCTACTTGTGCTGAGGGATGGTGTTTCTGGTTTCGCCTAAATATCTTGACCTATTCTCTGAGCAGTGTGGTGGAATACGTATATTATACGGTGCCCAAATAAAACCACTGTAACAAATTATCACAATTTATTCTAACAAAACTGAAGGATGTGACTCTGCTTTACTTATTTTGAATATTAGCCATGCAGATGGAGAGCAGGTAGGGTTTTGGTGCAGCCATCAGTCGTTAGGGTGACAAATTGCGGAACGATTTATGATGTACATTTACTACCAAATTGATGGAAAATCGTGCGAAGAGATAGAGAGTTGGAAGGCGCTGCAGTGGAAAGAAACACGATGAACCTGTCTGCAGCTTAATGCACAGTGAATTTACACTGCAATGTGTTGCGTGAAGTGATGTGTTCACCGGAATGTGTTAAGTGTTTATGTACAAGTGTGAAGGAACGTGACATTTGTTGTGTTTTTGTGTTGGTTTGTTATTGTGTTGTTGTTGTGTTGTGTTGTTGTTGTGTTGTGTTGTTTTTGTACAGAGGCTTGAATTATATCAGCAGTTGTATTTTTATCAAAAGCTGTAAACTCAGAGACGCTTCAGAGTGTAATGTTATCTGAATGACCTAACCAATGAGAGCCTACAGACTGAAGACGCGAATGCTATCAGATATAACAGAGAAATATTTGTATAGGATATTCGAACACAGACATGTCGAGGAAAGAGCAAAGATTTTTCAAGAGCCTGAAATATGCACAGTCTGTCATCTTAGGGTCGAATTTTTCTCATGCACTGAAAGCACGAAAGAAAGACCTAACTAAATACAGGGATAACTGAATTTATTTCCAGGTTTTGCTGAGAGCGAAGTAAAGAAATACAGTTCCATAAAATTTTTCGCACTTAAAATTTGATATATTTGGATTCGTATTGACCAATTGCCTTCAGACAAATGTTTTTGATAACAATGTACTGTACTTACCGCCCTTCTGATGTGAGCTCCATCTGAAAGAAGAAGCAAACTTAGTGTAACTTTAAGTACCCAGTTGCGGTAATTTTGCATTAAGAGAATTGCAAAATAAATGTTACATTTATAATATTTCTGGTATTCTGAGGCTTGATTGAAATATCCACAGTTTGATGTGGAGGAAGAGGTCTTCTAATTTAAATGTATGTTTTTGTCCCGTAAATAGAATAAAGAAGAGTATCATAATAGAATTGCTACTAATAGAGTAGCCTACTCTCTTACAAGCATGTCAATGAACACGACTGCAGCCTACTTAGAAATTCATCAGGCAATCCAATAACGGTCAGAAGTTTGAAGAATAAAAGACCAACTTGATGTCACTTGCTATTTTTCTCACTTCTTATCTGCTCAACATGTTTCGGACTTTAATATATCTTCATCAGGAGCTTGCGACTATTTTTTTCAATTACCACATTGGTCGTAATGAAGTTGTGCTTTAAACTGCAACACGGATACCACTCCAACCCAACCACATCGAAACTCCAACACACCTCGAAACAAGAACAATACGACCAATGTGGTAATTCAACAGATTAGTCCCAAGCTCCTGATGATGGATATATTAATGTCCGAAACATGTTGAGCACAAGAGAAGTGAAAAAAAAGCAAGTGACAGCAAGTTGGTCTTTTATTCTCCAACTACCACAATGATGCACAGTCCAATAAACATAAGATATCAGAAGTTTCCTTCATATTCACCAGGACACATTTACTGTTTGCTTCTGCCACTACATGTCAATATGTTTGTAAATATTATCAAATAAACAGAGTCGGTCTAATGTACATTTTTTGCACATAGAACCATTAACAGCTGTGCAACATGCATTTGGTGCAGGACTTTACTCTGACCCATAGAGCTCAGTTTCCGTTGACACATAACGCATTACATTCCAACAGTATATGCATTTGGTGCACATAGAACCATTAACAGCTGTACAACATTCATTTGCCACAGCACTTTACTGTGACCCACACAGCCCAGTTTCCTTTGACACACAGCGCAATACATTCCAAAAATACATGCATTTTGAAGTGTAAGTTTACCCGTCCGCCGCGTTTTACGCGTACAACTCTGGAATAAGTTTCTGCTTCCTTCCATTGCGGCCAGTATACAGAACTCTTCCTTCCATTGTGGCCAGTATACAGATCTCTTACTTCCACTGTTGGCCAATATACAGATCTCTTCCTTCCATTGTGGCCAGTATACAGATCTCTTCCTTCCACAGTTGACCAGTAAACAGAACTCTTCCTTCCATTGCGGCCAGTATACAGAACTCTTTCTTCCATTGTGGCCAGTATACAGATCTCTTACTTCCACTGTTGGCCAATATACAGATCTCTTCCTCCCATTGTGGCCAGTATACAGATCTCTTCCTTCCATTGTGGCCAGTATACAGATCTCTTCCTTCCACAGTTGACCAGTAAACAGATCTCTTCCTTTCATTGTGGCCAGTATACAGATCTCTTCCTTCCACTGTGGCCAGTATACAGATCTCTTCCTTCCACTGTGGCCAGTACACAGATCTCTTCCTTCCATTGTGGCCAGTATACAGATCTATTCCTTTTAAATACGTCAGCTGCTTATAATGCCCTAAGCTTTAATATCGTACCGGAATTAAGTAACAAATTATTTTGGGCAATCAGAAAAAAAATGCTATCTTGGAGTGTAGAGAGTGTAGACAACGCTACCCTTACTTGACCCAACGATCACTGCAACTGACTGTTTAAACCACTCACATTTGTGCAATGATGTACCGCCTTTTTTTAAATTTATATTTTATATTGCGTTGCCAAATAAAATATAATTTTGCATCCTTATAACAAACGGTAAGGATCAGACCGTTGCAACTGATAAGTGCAATCCAAACTACAGTCGCAGTTATTGCAAGTGCAAGCGGATAACAAGTTAAGAAGCGTGGGCTTATTTTAACAATTCCAAATCCTGGTGCTCCTCCGGTTTATTTACCTGTAACACTTGAATAATTAGCAGAGAGTGACGCTTGGCTATAAAAAGCGGGTATTTTTTATGGCTTGCCAAAATTCTTTCTCGAGAAATATTTGTTCCTTAAACATAAATTTGTATCGTTCATATTAGCCTATATCAATAATTTCCCTTCGTTTTGATTCAAAACTTCCTACCCAACACAAGTTCCGTGTTATGTAATTACACATACAGCAGCGGATCTCACTCTTCTTGGTCATTACTCAGAGAGTTGCAGTAAGTTATTTCTAAAGTTTCCTGACCCCTGAAGATGGACCGAAATGTTGTACCGAAAAGTCGGTAAAAAATTAGCGCTGCTGGCTGCGTAATGACCCAGAAGTTCGCAGTTCTTATCTACTACGTTCGAAAGCCTGCAATCACTCGAAAGCCGATCCCTCTGGCCATGGGTTTAAGCCGTAGGTATGAGGGCGCTTGTTTGTTCTGATCGTAGGTTCGAATCCCGCTGAAGGCACGGATGTTTGTCTCTTGTGTTGTTGTGTAGGTAGCGATCTATGCAACAGACTGATCATCTGTTCACAGGAGTCCTAACAGTTTTGTGCGTGTGTGATAAAGAATCTTAAAAAAAACATGTTTCAATTACTTTATATGTTTTTGAAACATTCACGACGCGCTTCTTGGTGCAAGCACAGTCCCAGCTCACTTGTCGCCTCGTCTGTCAGTGCAAGCACAGTCCCAGCTCAGTTGTCACCCCGTCTGTCGGTGCAAGCACAGTGCCAGCTCACTTGTCACTTCGTCTGTCGGTGCAAGCACAGTGCCAGCTCACTTGTCACCCCGTCTGTCGGTGCAAGCACAGTGCCAGCTCACTTGTCAACCCGTCTGTCGGTGCAAGCACAGTCCCGGCCCAGTTGTCACCCCTTCTGTCGGTGCAAGCACAGTGCCAGCTCACTTGTTACTTCGTCTGTCTGTGCAAGCACAGTGCCAGCTCACTTGTCACCCCGTCTGTCGGTGCAAGCACAGTGCCAGCTCACTTGTCACCTCGTCTGTTGGTGCAAGCACAGTGCCAGCTCACTTGTCACCCCGTCTGTCGGTGCATGCACAGTGCCAACTCAGTTGTCACCTCGTCTGTCGTTGCAAGCACAGTGCCAACTCACTTGTCACCCCGTCTGTCGGTGCAAGCACAGTGCCAACTCACTTGTCACCTCGTCTGTTGGTGCAAGCACAGTGCCAGCTCAGTTGTCACCTCGTCTGTTGGTGCAAGCACAGTGCCAGCTCACTTGTCACCTCGTCCCTTCACTTCGTCCCACATGAAATGTGCAGGTTTTGTGTTTGGAACTGAATAGAACAGGAGTGGGGCTTGCAGGTTCCGGGTACGGAGTGTGTTTCAAACTGAATAGAGTAGGATTTAGGCGTTCAGTTAAATGGTACGGATTGTGTTTGGAATTGAATAGAGTAGGAGTGGGGCGTGCAGTTAACCGGTACGGGTTTGGGTTTCAAACTGAATAGAGTAGGACTGTAGCGTGCATTTAACCAGTACGGTTTGTGTTTGGAACTCAATAGAGCAGGAGTAGTGCGTGCAGTTTGCCGGTACTGGTTTGGGTTTCAAACTGCATAGAGTAGGACTGAAGCGTGCATATAACAGGTACGGTTTGTGTTTGGAACTTAATAGAACAAGAGTGGGGCGTGCAGGTTCCAGGTACGGATTGTGTTTCAAACTGAATAGAGTAGGATTGAGGCGTTCAGTTGAAAGGTACGGTTTGTGTTAGGAACTGAATAGAGTAGGAGTGGGGCTTGCAGTTATCCGGTACTGGTTTGGGTTTGAATCTGAATAGAGTAGGACTAAAGCTTGCATTTAACAGGTAAGGTTTGTGTTTGGAACTGAATAGAGCAGGAGTGTGGCGTGAAGTTAAACGGTACGGTTTGTGTTATGCACTGAATAGATCAACACTGGGGCGTGCAGTTAACTGGTAGGATTTGTGTTTGGAACTGAATAGAGCCGCACTAGGGCGTGCAGTTTGCAGGCACGGTTTGTGTTTGGAACTGAATGGAGCAGGAGTGGGGCGTGCAGTTAATCGGAACGGTTTGTGTTTGGACCTGAGTGGAGCAGGTGTTGGGCGTGCAGTTAACCGTTACGGTTGGTGTTGGGAAATAAATAGGGCAGCATTGGTGTGTGCAGTTAACTAATGCGGTTTTTGCTTTGGAACTGAAAAAGCAGGATTGAGGCGTGCAGTTAACCGTTATGTTTTGTGTTTGAAAATATATAGAGCAGGTGGGTTTCGTTCAGTATTCCGGTACGGTTTGTGTTTGGAACTGAATAGAGCTGGAGTGTGGCGTGCTGTTAACCTGTACGGTATTTGTTTGGAAATAAATATATCGGGAATGAGGCGAGCAGTTAACCGGTACGGTTTGTGTTTGAAGCTGAATAGATAATAAATTTTGCGTGAAGTTTACCAGTAGGTTTTGTGTTTGGAACTGAATAGAGCATGAGGGAGGCGTGCAGTTTACAGGTAAGGTTTTTGTTTGGAAATGAATAGAGCAGAACTGGGTCGTGCAGTTAACCGGTACAGTTTTTGTTTGGAACTGAATAGCGCAGGATTATGGCGTGCAGTTTACCGGTATGGTTTGTGTTTGGAAATGAATGGAGCAGGATTGGGGCGTGCAGTTAACTGGTAGGGTTTATGTTTGGAACTGAATAGAGCAGCATTGGAGCGTGCAGTTAACCTTTACAGTTTGTGTTTGAAACTGAATACAGCAAGGGTGTGGCTTGCAGCTGACCAGTAGCGTTTGATTTTGGAATAGAATAGAGCAGCTTCGGGGCGTGCCGTACTCTGGTACGGTTTTAGTTTGTAACTGAATAGAGCCGCTTCACGGCTTTCAGTTAACCGGTAAGTTTTGTGTTTGGAGATGAATAGAGGAGGAGTGGAACGTGCATTTAAGCGATACGATTTGTGTTTGGAATCGAATAGAGCAGCATTTGTGCGTGCAGTTCACTGGTACGATTTGTGTTTGGAACTGAATAAGGCAGCATTGCTGTGTGCAGTTTACCGGTATGGTTTTTGTTGTAACTGAATAGATCAGGATTGCTGATTGCAGTTATCCTGTACTGATTCTCTTTGGAAATTAATAGAACAGCATTGGGGCGTGCAGTTAACTGTTACGGTTTGTGTTTGGAATTAAATAGAGCATCATTGGTGCGTGCAGTCAACCGGTAAATTTTTGTTTGGAACTGAATTGAAGAGGAGTGGGGCGTGCTGATAACCGGTACGGTTTGCGTTTGGAAATGAATAGAGCTGCGTTGGGACGTGTAGTTAACCCGTACGGATTGTGTTTGAAACTGAATAGTGCAGGAGTGGGGCGTTAAGTTAACCGGTACAGTTTGTGTTTTGAAAATAAATAGAGCAAAATTGGGGAGTGCAGTTAAGCGGGACAATTAGTGTTTGGAACTGAAAAGAGCTTGAGTGGAGCGAGAAGTTTTCTGGTACAGTTTGTGTTTGAACTACATAGAACAGCATTGGGGCATGTAGTTAACCGGTACGGTTTGTGCTTTGAACTGAATAGAGCAGGAGTTTGGCGTGCTGTTTACCGGTAGGGTTTGTTTGGAAATGAATAGAGCAAATTTGGGACGTGCAGGTGAAGATACGATTTGTGTTTGGAACTGAATAGAGCATACGTGGGGCGTGCAGTTAACCTTTACGGTTTGTGTTTGGAAATGAATAGAGCAGCATTGGTGCGTGCAGAATACAGGTACGGTTTGTTTTTGGAACTCAATAGAGCGGGAGTGGGGAGTAAAGTTAACCGGTATGGTTTGTGTTTGGAACTAAATAGAGGAGCATTGGAGGGTGCAGTTAACCGGTACGGTTTGTGTTTGGAACTGAATTCAGCCGGAGTGTCTGCAGTTACCCAGTACCGTTTAATTTTGGAACTTGATAGATGAGCTTTGGGGCAAGCAGTTAACCGGTACAGTTTTTGTTTGAAACTGAATAAAACAGGAGTGGGGAGTACAGTTACCCGGTACGATTTTTGTTTGGAAATTAATAGAGCAGCATTGGGGCGTGCAGTTAACTGGTACGGTTTGTGTTTGGAAATGAATAGAGAAGCTTTGGGGCCTGCGGTTAACAGGTACGTTTTGTGTTAGGAACTGAATACAGCAGGTGTGGCGTGTGCAGTTAACCGGATACGTTGGTGTTTGGATGAATAGTTCAGCATTGGGGCGTGCAGTTAACTGGTACGTTTTGTGTTTGGAATAGAATAGAGCAGCACTGTGGCGTGCAGTTTACCCTTACGGATTGTGTTTGGAACTGAATAAAGCAGGAGTGTGGTGTGCGGTGAACCGGTAGGTATTGTGTTTGGAATAGAATAGAGCAGCACTGTGGCCTGCAGTTTACCCTTACGGATTGTGTTTGGAACTGAATAAAGCAGGAGTGTGGTGTGCGGTGAACCGGTAGGTATTGTGTTTGGAATTGAATATAGCATCATTGGGGCGTGCAGTTAGCTGGTACGGTTTGTGTTTGGAACTGAACAAAGCAGCATTACGGTGTGCAGTTAACCGGAACTTTTTGTGTTTGAAAATGAATGAAGCGGGAGAGGAATGTGTAATTTACCAATAGGGTTTGTGTTTGGAAATGAATAGTGCAGCATTAGGGCGTCCAGTTAACTGGTACGGTTTGTGTTTGGAAACGAATTGAGCTGCATTGGAGCGTGCAGTTAACCGGTACGTTTTGTGTTTGGAACTGATTAGAGCAGGAGTGATGCGTGCATTTATCCTGTACGGTTTGTGTTAGGAAATGAATAGAGCAGCACTGGGGCGTGCAGTTAACCGGGAAGGTTTGTGTTTGGAACCGAATAAAACAGGAGTGTTGCGTGAAGTTAAAAGGTACGGTTTTTTGGAAATGAGTAGAACAGCATTGGGGCGTGCCGTTAACTAGTATTGTTTGTGTTTGGAAATGAATAGAGCACCATTGGGACGTGCAGTTAACCGGTACCTTTTGTCTTTGGAACTGATTAGAGCAGGAGTGAGGCGTGCATTTTTCTGGTACGGTTATTGTTAGGAAGTGAATAGGGTAGAATTGGGATGTGCAGTTAATCGGGACGGTTTTTGTTTGGAATTGAATAGAGCAGTATTGGTGCGTGCAGTTCACTGGTACGATTTGTATTTGGAACTGAATAGAGCAGCATTTGAACGTACAGTTAAAAGGTTCTTTTTGAGTTTGGATTTGAATATTGCAGGTGTGTGGCGTGTAGGTAACCAGTGCGGTTTGTGTTTGGAAATGAATAGAGCAGCATTGGGGCTTGCAGTTATCCGGTATGGTTTGTGTTTGGAAATGAATAGAGCATCATTGGGTCGTGCAGTTAAAGAGTACGGTTCGTGTTTGGAATAAAATAGGGCAGCATTGGGGCGTGCAATTAACTGGTACCTTTACGTTTGGAACGGAATAGAGCAGTGTGGTTCGTGCAGTTAACCTTTATGCTTTGTGTTTGGAAATGTATAGAGCAGCACTGTGGCGTGCAATTAACCGGTACGGGTTTTGTTTAGAACTGAATTCAGCCGGAGTGTTTCGTGCAGTTACCCGGTACCGTTTAATTTTGGAACTTAATAGATCAGCTTTGGGGCGTGCAGTTAACCGGTACGGTCTTTGTTTGGAAATGAATAGAGCAGATTTGGGGCGTGGAGTTAACTGGTACGGTTTGTGTTTGAAACTGAATAAAACAGGAGTGGGGAGTACAGTTACCTCTTACGGTTTGTGTTTGGAAGTTAATAGAGCAGCATTGGAGCGTGCATTTAACTGGTACGGTTTGTGTTTGGAAATGAATAGAGCAGCATTGAGGCCTGCATTTAACCGGTGCGTTTTGTGTTTGGGACCGAATAGAGCAGGAGTGGCGAGTGCAGTTAACCGGGTACGTTTTTTTTTTGGATGAATAAATCAGCATTGGGGCGTGTGGTGTACCTGTACGTATTGTGTTTGGAATTGAATAGAGCATCATTGGGGCGTGCAGTTAGTCGTTACGGTTTGTGTTTGGAACTTAATAGAGCAGCATTAGGTTGTGCATTTAACCGGTATGTTTTTTGTTTGAAAATGAATAAAGCAGTAGGGGAACGTGTAATTTAACGGGAGGGTTTGTGTTTGGAAATGAATAGAGCAGCATTGGGGCGTGCAGTTAACTGGTACTGTTTGTGTTTGGAAGCGAATAGAGCAGCATTGGAGCGTGCAGCTAACCCGTACATTTTGTGTTTGGAACTGATTAGAGCAGGAGTGAGGCGTGCATTTATCCGGTACGGGTTGTGTTAGGAAATGAATAGAGCAGCATTGGGGCGTGCAGTTAACCGGGACGGTTTGTGTTTGGAACCGAATAAAACAGGTGTGTTGCGTGAAGTTAAACGGTACGGTTATTTTTTTTGGAATTGAGTAGAACAGCATTTGGGCGTGCCGTTAATTGGTACGGTTTGTGTTTAGAAATGAATAGAGCAGCATTGGAGCGTGCAGTTAACCTGTAAGATTTGTGTTTGGAACTGATTAGAGCAGGAGTAAGGCGTGCATTTATCCGGTACTGTTTTTGTTAGGAAGTGAATAGAGCAGCATTGGAACGTGCAGTTAATCGGGACGGTTTGTGTTTGGAAATGTATAGATCAGCATTGGGGCGTGCTGTTAACCGGTACGGTTTGTGTTTGGAAATGAATAGAGCATCATTGGGGCGTGCAGTTTACCGGGACTTTATGTGTTTTGAACTGATTAGAGCAATAGTTGGGCGTGCAGTTAATCGTTACCGTTTGTGTTGGGAGCTGAATAGAGCAGGCGTGTGGCGTGCAGTTTTTGGAACAGACCAGTAAGAATGCTACTCTCGCAGTTGATAAATACAATTAGAACAGAAATTAAATTTTATAAATGAAACATATTAAGATTTCTAAGCATATTTTAGCAACTCCATCTCCTGTGATTCTTCCCGTTTATTAATTTCCAAAATCTTAAAAAATTTGCGCACAATTTACTTTGCTTATAAAGTGCCGCTCTGCTTGATAGCTATATCCAGTGTTTTTTAGAAAATTTTGTTTTTATATTTATATTTTTTTTGTTATCCCTATAGTGTGTGCAACATCCATATTGTTATTTCCTTCCCTTCGCCTGTGTTCATAACATTAAATTAGGGATCATGTTATGTTATATAAACATGTACCAGTCAATATCAGTGGTCGTACATTCTAAGGCGTAGGTTTCAAGTTCATGATTTCTGCAATCGCAGGTTCCAATCCTTCTTGGGGCATAGATATTCGTCATTTGTGTTTTCTGTGTGTTGTGTAGATAGCGGCTTGTGCGATGGATTGATCCCTCTATCAGGGGAGTCCTACGGTTTGTGAGTGTGTGTGTGTGTGTGTGTGTTTGTATGTGTGGTTGTGTATATGTGTGGGTGCGTATGTGTGTGGTTGTGTATTTGTGTGGGTGTGTATGTGTATGTGTGTGTTTGTCTAATTGTGTGTGGTCTAGATACCTCAAAATCTCGGTTTCTTTCGGAGTGGCTATTTCTGAAACTCACACAAAACGCTATCTGTTCCATGCACAGTGCTGCCCCTCTTATCAGCTCCTCTCTTCACTCGCACCGCAGCAACTAACAGTAATGTGGTCACCGCTGCACTTCTAACTGTTGTGTGAAATCCGAAATAATATTTGTGTATTGTAATATAATAAAAATTGCTTTAAAAATATAATTTTGTTTTATATAGATATTTTATCCATGAACCGCCACTGAAAAAGTTTTTCATTTCTTTTGCAATGTTATCCTTTTTACAGTAAGCAATAAAGCAATATGCAGATGTTTTCAATAATAAATCTGAAAGTTATTACTTTTATATTCTCACTTCTAATACAAAACATTTCCTCACTACTTCAGTTATAAGCACATCATTATTCTATTTGTTGTTTCCATGAAGAACACAGTACATGTGTGCAATATCTCCATCTGATGCTACACACATAAATGTATGTATTGCATAAATTGCATATCAACTGTAACTCTTCTATTTTTATGTAATATTCAGCGTAGAATTTAGGGAAATTTAAAGTATAAAGAGCCTCAAATTTGATAAAAATAAAAGAATTTGGATAAGTATTTTAAAATATTTGCCCACGGTTGTGTTTGGGAGTTCTGACCCAAAAATTCCCTTTCTGTTTTGTGATGATTTTCTCAGCGATGACACCCGTTGATTGATGACGTAGTTCCCTTCTGGTAATTCTTAACCCCTTCCATCTCCTCTATCTATGTGACCATGTTCAGTGTTTCCCGACACTCTACAGTGGATCGCGCTACTTTCGTACCGCATTTCAATTCAATTATCCGTCTGGTAAGTGGGGTTTGGGAGAACAGTCTTTGTACCGTCGGTTGGTAGAATAAACTTGTATATTTTATGTCATCGTCAAGGATCTTACACCAAAATTTCGTTAAAACACACTGCAGTAGATACGAAGCACTTTATCTCTATTATAACTAAAGAAATTTATAAGCCAATTAAAAATTTTGCTTATATTTTCCAGGACCGAATGCAATTTGAATCAACAATGAATATTTGTGTACAAGCAATATCTGTAACAGATACTTATACATATTTCAGTGATACCAACAAACAAATTGTGTTGTCGCTCTTTTAACAGCGCTGAATTATATTGCATATATTTAATAATTGTAACCACAATCTGCACTGTTGACATAACAACAAATGTGGTTTATTATAAAATATTTATTGTTGTTTGTTTTGATGAAATTTTGTTGTAAGCTCCCTGAAGATGGTGTCAATGCCAAAACATGTAGAAGTTAATGAATTGAAAAATACATTGATTCTAGAATTGTGGATTTGTTGGTGACACAAAACCTTTAATGTATCAAAATGCACGGGAAGAACGACGTAAAAGCTATAAAATTTGACACTTTTTTGGGTGTGGGTATGAAAATTGAATTAGCATCCTGAAGGGGCAAACAGCAATTTGGGGTCTACTAATAGTTGGAAATGAGGAGAAAGAATAATATAGATAATGGAGAAAATTATCTGATGTGGAGATTTGTATTGTTTATTGTATATTGAATAATATTAAAGTGAATGTCGGAAGTAAGGTCACATATGCAGTACATGTTGCGCACTGGGTGTGGTTGGAGATTATCGTGAGCACCAGTTTGTTGTTGCAAAAAGTGTGATTAGTAGAACGTGTGGGATACTTGGTGGAGAAGAGAAGATGATATTAAAGTGGTTATGAGGAAGAACTAATTTGTAGTTTATTCGAGTGGCTTAAAATTGCACCTGTATAAGACAGGGAATTTTAAACAGTTGTTGGTCCATTACGTTTTCAAGAGCCTAGCTGCTTCTTGGTGCCAAGAATTTGAATGTAAAAAATTATTTCACGAAAGTTTGCAGGTAGAGTAAGGGCGGGGCTTATACGGAACCTTAAGGAAATAATAAATATTTCAGAAATTCTATTAAACACAAAACCTACTCTTCCATCCCTCCTACTGCACTACAGCCTGCAGTCAATTCTATGAACAACAAAACCTTCTCTTCCATCCCTCCTACAGCACTACAGCCTGCAGTCAACACTTGGCCTTCCATAATTTCTGTTCCAGTATGGGAGTTCCACTTCCAGTTGCGACACCGGATAAGTCTGACAACGTTTTTTTCACGCCTTCCTCGGATTGAAACATTGGTGTTACACTGGTCGATTGCCAGCGAACTGAGCTTTCGGGTTTTCTTAGGTATTCGGACTGCAGGGAGTCTTCATACATTTCCTGCACTTTGTGATGTCTTGAATTTAATGCAAGTCCTTTAAAGTTTGTATAAATCTCTTCGTTATATTTTATTATACACATCCTACTCTCGCTCTCCCCCCCTCTATCTCTCTCTCAACCCTTACCCTCTCTCTCACTCTATCTCTCTCTATCTCGCCGTTCCAAATATTCGCCTTAAGACATTTCTTTCAAAAGAGTTCAGAAGCTCTTCTCTCTTTTTCAGACAGACAGTTTCCATACTTCACAACCACACGTGCCGGCCGTGCTATTCAATGTCTTGAATAATCGTTTTATAACAAACTTACAAGCAATCCGGATTCTAATTCCGGGCAATAAGTACTATGGACGTACTTAAAACAGTTAAAAAGATTCCCAGCTTTCCAAAAGCAGTTGCCAATAGACAGCTGTACCTACCGTCGCACAAACACAAGGATGTACCTACCGTCACACAAACACACAGCTGTACCTACCGTCACACAAACACACAGCTGTACCTACCGTCGCACAAACACAAGGCTGTACCTACCGTCACACAAACACACAGCTGTACCTACCGTCACACAAACACACAGCTGTACCTACCGTCACACAAACACACAGCTGTACCTACCGTCGCTCAAACACAAGGCTGTACCTACCGTCACACAAACACACAGTTGTACCTACCGTCACACAAACACACAGCTGTACCTACCGTCACACAAACACACAGCTGTACCTACCGTCGCTCAAACACAAGGCTGTACCTACCGTCACACAAACACA
>Ga0123357_10001215_pt1 | contig 26954 bp, 16 predicted proteins | sample TergutEmb28metaG_FD_89873 | JGI IMG/M metagenome (GOLD analysis project Ga0123357, IMG submission 89873) | Embiratermes neotenicus P4 segment gut microbial communities from Petit-Saut dam, French Guiana - Emb289 P4 | ecosystem: Host-associated > Arthropoda: Insects > Digestive system > Gut ...
AAAAAATTCACGCATGCGCACTAAGGTTCAAGGTCGGCTCATGCAAGCGCGCTAGATTATAATCCATCAGGTGTTCGCATAAAAAAATACGGTCGGATACTTTTCTAACAGACCTCGTACAATCCATAAGTCATGATATGAAGAAATAAATCAACAACACCAAATAAAAAACACGTACGCAAGAGTCACAGAAACAATGCTGGGCGCAATCAGATTGAGGAGAGGTTGAGAAGAAGTTAATAACTACTACACTCACCTAGAATATGATTTTCTGAAGGCAATGCAAAACGGAAACGACGAGTATCATGATTAACTTTCTCCTTTTCTATTAGAGGAAAGGCATATTTGGCAGTTGGGTCTTGGAGGGCTACAACAGCCAATTTTGTTTTCTTCTTGGAATAATAGTACTTTGCTATCAGAGCAGTTGTAATCACCACTCCTAATCCAATAAGAATAGGGAGGGCCTAAAACACAAATGTGAAGGTTTTATATTCTGGTACATATTACCTTTTAATTAAATTAAGATAAAAAACCGAATACATAAAAATTCATATTTACAAATTCTTCCTTGTACACAGTCCCACTTTCATACAAAATTATTGCTTTGTAAGAAATATATCCCATAACTTGAATGTGAAGAGACTGGTTTTGTACATTTCGCATTTTACAACAGACCACTTCTTCACAACAAAAGGGTGCTTTCAGAATAATCTATATACAGTAACAGTACACAAATTTTGCATGTACTCATGGAAGAAACAGTTAGCTGTATTGAATTTTGTGGCCTTTCTTTAAAAACCTATTAAAGAAGTGTTTGAATTATCCTCTGTAAATGATACCAACACATTGCATCATGAGAAACTTAATGTTACACCTACCCACTTACCCAACAAGAACTTCAACGTTCAATACTGCTATAACCATCACTAAACTGAGACATTACAACCAAACCTACTTGCCACAACCAAGTTTCCCTAAGCGTCATTGAGCAGTATCTTGTCACTGTTAAGTTATCCTATTGAGAACATGTTTTCAGAGGGATTCTCCACACAAATCTTCTAAGTCCATAACAATATCCATTTAAAGAGTCTGAACAACAAAGACAGAAATAGATGAATTCTCTATAGTGTGAAGTCCTCCATTCCATACGTAATCTCCTACATGACCATAATATTTATCTTACCAATTTCTTTTCAAACACTTGAAATTTTTGTTCCTGACTTACAGTAATGATCATATTTCCCACAAACTAAGTTTTCCCATAAAACTCAACTTTGTGTCGTCATTTTTAAAAAGGAAAAGAAAGCAGATGAGATGGTAAAAGCTTCTAAACTGGGAGGTAACAAGCATTTGCTACTTCATTCTCTCATTTTGATCATGAGCCATTTGTATTTGTTATTCCAGATCTCAGATTCTTAATTTTTGTCATGTTTTAAGTAACATAAATTGCCATGTTTACCACTGTTAATGCTTATACCTTGATTGTGAATGTGGGTTGTGAATGAATAAACAAGACAACTGGAATCTTCAGACTCCTCCAGCCGTACCTGTCCTGCCAGAGCAGTTACAGTCTCACTCCATTGCCTCACAATATCCAGCAACACACAGCTGGCTTATTATAAATATAATTGTATTAGCAGGTCATAAAATATTTTCAAGAAATTTTTAAAATTCTGTTCAAGAACAATAATAATGAATTTATCTACTACTACTACTACTACTACTACAGCACTGCTACTGCTGCTGCTGCTACTCAAGAATTCTAGAGTCATAAATAAGGTTAGGACAGGGAAATAAGGTGCACACACAGAATGTTGGTGGAGAAATTTCTTGAAAATATGGCCCCATGGAAAAGTGAAAAGCAGATGGGAGGACAACATTAAGATGTCATATCAAAAGGCAGGCTTTGGTATTGGAGGTGCTGAACCTGTCAGTTCTTCTGCTACACTGTTATTTACTACTAAACTCCTGCTGAGCATACTAAATTACAGTTAATATTCACAGTGCCATTGTTTCCACTTCATTTTCTACAAGCTGATAAGAAATGATGTTTCCACACTGATAAACAGCAACCTTTGCCCACATTATTACTAATCACAGAAAGAAGGGTATCTTTTAGGTCATCCACCAATGAGCATATGCCTTATCACTATGCAAAGTAAACAAAGTTACTGGAAGCAACACAAAACATCATGACCCCATACAGGCATTCTGCAGGATTTAAATGCCAGTGAGGGAAGATGTGATCAATATTTATGCTAACATCCACAATACAAAGCAATAGTTTAAATTATTCTTATTTTTTTAAGGCACTGGATCTGCAGCCTTGGTTAGATAATATCAAGTGAGACAAGAACTATGACAGTGCCAGACAGACAGACAAACAAAGACACACAAGAGCTGAGGCAAACCTAACACCCAGCAAGGACATACAGTCTGCCCAACACATTCACACAGCATACTTCCCCAGTTTGAAGCATGAGCTGTAATATACAAGAATACACAATAAGTGCTATCACCATTTCAGTTAGCATAAGTATGCCATTATTAAAATATTACAACTGTCTACATGTTACACACCTTTTAAATCATTTTATATTGTTTATTCCATGTTTTATAGTTCTATTTCCACATGTGCAACACACCAAAATATTGTTTTGTAACTGTGTTATACAACAATTAATGCACTCCTTGATGATGGAGCAGTAAGGTCTGAAAAGTGTAGGAGTTCAATGTTCTTTTTTTTTAATTTTATAGTGAATTAAATGACAATTGTGTGCAATGGTTGGTTCAAACTGTGGAAACGTTTAGGTAATATTCAAGCAAGTTCAATTATTAGAATTAGAAGCAAACAAAAATACAGCCACAAACTGCCTTTGGATCTCAGGTTTTTATCAAGTATGCAAATAATGTGAAGTTAAAACACATTTAAAACTTGTTAAAAGTTTAAAATATGTCTTGATAAAGTCTTGCCCCATCACTGATTCCAAATAATTTGTCATTCTGATGTTGGATTCGTAAATAACAAAGTACTTCATTGCTCTTATGTGCTGTCATTTTATATAACCAGTCTGTATATTATCTTTATTGTGTAGTTCCTTCATATTTTCATGCAATGTGATGTATCCTGTTATTTATGTGCTCAACTCATTTTCAGCTCTAGTTTTAAGTGTGATCTTATGCATGTTGTGCAACATTATGGCGCTTATCTACCATCCCATTTTTGGTAACTTTCACATAGATATGCAAAGGCACGTACGTCATAACCTTTGGTTCCACCGATTAAAGAGCATTTATTGAGTTTCTGACCTGTCAATTATTTTCACAAGGTCATCTCCCTCCATGGCAATCTTCATACACTGACAGAACTTACATGAAGACATGTGTTCTAAAGTTAAAAAAGTAACCTAATGCTATACCATTTTGAATTGTAGAAGTGAATATCACATAATAACTATGCAAATACTATACCACTAGTTTCTAAAACTACTTTCCTTTCTAAAAACAAAAAAATGTGGGACTATGATTTCATAAATCAGTGTCTCCCCACTTGCATTCCTGAACAATGACTGCAACATGATCACCAACATCAACATCAACACCACCACAATGACGATGCCACAGGCACCACTGCCACCACACCCTTTATCAGCAACAACATAGACAGACAGAAATATAGATAGACAGACAGATAGATAGATAGACAGATAGATATATAGATAGACAGATAGTAGATAGATAAGATAGACAGAGAAACGCATGGATGGATGGGCAAACAGGCAGGCAGATATGTAGGAATACTAAACTATGCAACAGGAAAACATGTTTTACGAGCTCATCTAAGAACTACTTCTTCTGAGTTACACTTCACTAAAGCAAAGTAATACTGCACACAACACGCAGGTCAAGGCTGAAAAGGTAACTGTACTTTACTTAGTGTCATTGCACGTTTGAACATAAGGAGTATACCAACTCATTCTCTAACACATTTCACTTTGTGTATATTTTAAACAGTACATAAGCTAAAGCCCACAGTCACACAACATCCAGTTCACACTTCCACAACCTACACTAAAATGTGGTCTTTCAAGCAGCCGTATTACAAACAACATATTACCCACAGAAAATAGTATCCAATCAGATACTTAGCTGTATAAGAAATGTGATGAGAAGTGTATTCCTCTAACATAAAACAAATTCTTGAGAAAAGAACTTAACACATTCACAGGACAACCACTCTCAGCCACCACCACACACACATGAAAGCCAGTAAAAATGTTATTATGGGCTACACTATAATTGCAAACAGTTTTATCAACGTGCATGACTATAACACTGAAGCTGTTCAGGGAAATGAAGTTAAATTATTGTAGGACATGTCTAATAAATTGGATAACTTCAGGTATAGATGTTAGTTGTTAACACGAGCAGTTAACTGAAAATGTGATATTCTTCAACAAGCAAAACTTTAGAGCTGATCCTTTTTTATTTGTACATTAAAAGGCAACAAATGTTGACAAATCTTTTTATACAAATAAAACAAGAGAGACAATGTATGTATAACATCACAATGAGGTGCATTCGTGTAATCACTGGTGCTGTGGAAAAGCAATAAGTGTTTAATATTATGAGTGTCTGCATAGTCTTGCCTTATGTTATCTGGTATGCAAAGTGCATACACCATATTGTCATCTGTAGCCTGTCCAGCTCTACAGTATTTTTCCCAATTATCTCAAAAACGGCACAATTCTTGGGGGGGGGGGAAATGACAACACAAAATGTGTTTTTTTTTCCCCTACTACTTTTGTCTGAAACATTTCTCATTCTTAGAAGAATCAGTGAGATATAATAAGTGTACTTAGGTTTTAATGTAAAGTATCCATTATGCTTGCCAATTTTTAACCTTTACAGCCCTTGCGTCCTACCGTCTAGGACGGTAACCTCCAAACGTTGCATTTAATGTATTTATTCAACAAATATAACAAATATAGTTACTGAATATTTTAAACATGGTATATACTCTCCATTTTTTTCTCTCCACAATGCAGTTTGTTTCATAATTCTAACGTATTTGGTTCCTGTTTTATTCACATTTTATATACAGGGTGTGCTAAAATTAAAAAAATAATTCTGGTGCCAAAAGGTTAATCAAACTTGAACCTTCTTGACAGATTTTTGAAAAACACTCTAATATCAAATGTCACGAAAATCCATCCACTGGCAGCCAAGCTGTTCCATGTGGATGGGTAGACAGACAGGCAGACATGATGAAGCTAATAGTTGCTTTTTGCAATTTTGCAAACACATGCCTAAAAATTAGAGTTTTAAACAATGCTTCAATGACATCCTCAAAGCTCACACACTTTGCACAGACAAAATTCTGTAGAGCAATTGGTCAGCGTTCCTGTAAAATTTCTTTCACTTTTGAATCAACTGAAGTTTTTAAACCCACTGAGCAAAGAATGTTCAAAAGGACTACACCCCCACCCCCATAAAAAATCATAAAGCAACTAGGACTCCCCCCCCCAGATAAAAATCATAAAGAAACTGAAGTATGGAATTACTGGAGTAATGTGTGGCACCATTTTGTTGAAGCCAGTTCGTAATCTTGAAAATGGCATGTATCTGGAATAAATTACATCCCATCACAGTAAGGCAAGTTTCAAACAAGAATCATGTTGACACTCAAAATGTCTGCACTTATCACTAAATACAGATTACATTTTTCTGTTATTCAATAATTGCCAACTCGAACAGAATGTTGTGTGCAATCAACAATAAATCATGACAACAGATATATTCACAATGCTGCCTGTGATCCTTGCCTGTTTTAATAAACATTAAATGCATTTTTTCAGAATTCTTGTTAATGTTTCCATTGTTTTTTTCACCGACTTCTTGTGTACAAACAGGTGGACTATGGTTATGTCCCTATGCACATCTATCAAAACCTCATCCTGTTTCTTTGAACAGCCAGAAAAGCTGAAATAGTGTGTTGTCCTAATGCAAAAAGTTCATGAGCTTCAAGGATGTCATTGTGAACGTGTCCTGATACAAGGAGCCAGATTTCAAAGTGTACAGCACGTGGATGCTGAAGCTACAATATTCACTACCAACAACAGCATCAAGAACTTTGAAGTATAAAGTTTAAATTTATCTTCCAAGTATGTAAATATAATACAACCCTCAGTGTTCAATTATAATGGCTCCAAGTTCCTAATACCTGTCCAAAATACCATCACTCATAGATTTTCTGTAGTTTAGTGTTCAAATCTACTGCTCCCCAAAGATGCCCTAAACGGGCACCATAATGCATGCATCTTCCGTATGTTATAACCATGCATTTAGGACATACTAACCAATGCTGAAAACCGCATGCAACAATCTCATATTTGTGAATAAGTTTACAGAAGCAAAACACAACTCCAGATAATCTTGGTTAGTACATCTGAAGCAGGACAATATGTTACAACGGTTAAACAAATGCACAGTGTTGATATTACCCAGTGATTTGGTGCTTGCATCTTAGAAGTTTCCTATGGATTGAAAACAGTAAGTACTCTTGAAAAAACTAGATATCCCAAATATTTAGTTGTCCCCAGGGGGACAGCAGAAACCCACAGCCACGTCCAAATCAGTTCTGGCAAGAGAACAGACATTATAAAACAAGTCATTTCGATGTCATGCATTTTTATATTAAGATCAGTCCTTCAATGAATTCAAGCAAAGCAACATCTTCAGTGCAAGCATGGCTGAAAAATTTATAAACAATAAATTAATGACACAACAGACATGGAGACAAATGGCTTGCCCTCAAAAACAGCCAGTGATTCTCACACATTTAACTGTGGCTCAGAGTGAACACACTTTCACCTCATCACCAGTGTAAAAGCAGCAAAGCATATCCCAATTCCCATAAGCCATTCAATGTTTTTAAAAAAACACAAATGCCCCTCTAACTGATTAATAACATACCTCCAATATAGAATCATGCACCCATTAGTTTCAGTATCATAAAACAGGGCAAACAGCTTGATGAGAAAAATATGCTGATCATTACAACATATGAATGTGGCAACAACAAGCACCCCCCAATAAAACAGTAATGTCCAACTTAAATTTTAAATAATTCACACAGCTGGCATGATTGCAAGTACTGGAAGTAAGGGACTAAAACCCTTAATGCAAAAAATTATAGGGAATAAAAAAGGCAAAAACCATTACTATCCTATTTATGATAAGATGGAGTGTCTTAAGCCATTTAAAAGACCTGAATAATTTCCTTCACAATTCTTGTTTACCTATTTCTGTTAATTTAAGAAGACACTTCTGCCTATACTTTTTGGTGGTCAAATATATTTTGGTATTGCATTCTCTCGTTTTACAAAGCCAATTCCAACAATAACATCATAATTCATAAACATGATAATTATGTATCAGGTACTGTTCCTGAATGAGGTCAAAACAATGATTTGAACAATTATAATGCAACTTTTGTACGCAACGATTTCTAACACTTATTCGTCCAACTTCCTGTTTCTACATGCTACATACATCAAGTTTATAGAGTACAGAGTTCAATTTGTTATTGATCACAGTGCACAGCTCTGTATTTATATATGTGGTGTGTCTCACGTAAATTCACAGCTGGCTGTCAAATCCAATTAAATGTGCCCTGGGCCCCATTTTAACTCCAATCAGAACATGACTCAAATTCCATCAACAAGGAGTTTGTTATATCAACTGCCAACTGAAAAAAACTAAAGTTTTCAACTTCTGAACCTTAATGCTCATAAGGAAAATTCCTCAACATCAGCTAGATTATAATGCTCACACTGGCATGACAGTTCTAAGAGCCAGTTTTGTGAGAACAGGTTGTACCATGTAAAGATGAGGCTGACACTAACATATGAATGGCTGTGTATTGTGCGTCCTGCCCCTTGCAACCACATCACAGTAATAAACACAACAGCAAACTTCACCATATTTCAGTTTTTTGCACTATAATTTTAACTTCTGTCATGAGGCTCATCACAGAAATCTCACCGCTAAATTTAATTTTGTTGTTCTATTACAAACTTACATCACCTATATTGAAATATTTAGTATCGGATGATTTTTGTACAAAGCATACAACATGAATTTAAGGTTTTGAGGTTTGTGCAGTAGTGTGCACTCAGGTACTGGTCTTTTCAGTTGCGATGCTGTATAGTGTTGTTACTAAGGGGTGCACAAATCTGGGGTGCCAGATTTCCTAGGAGACTAAATTTTCTACAGTGGTGCCTAAGATTTGTGGGTCCTCAGTATAGAATTGCTTAACATCATCCTTCTGGCACCTAGAATTTTTTAAGTGGATCCTAGACTTTTGGAAATTTTGTGCACCCACGGTCTTACCAGTGGTTACTACCAATATTTCTGAGAAACATGCTGCCTCCTACTGCAATACAAAGTGTAGAAAACCTTCCTACGAAAAGGTGCAATACATCTCCCATTGTTTGATTCATATGCACCTAAACTCATATATCAGTTACCAATAAAATGGTCTATTTTTCCTTGTAGACAGACTGTCAAAGTATATGCCCTAGAAGGTACAGCTGTCCTTGTTCACACCATGAAGGCACAGTGAGGGAGCAGATGTATAGTTAGTTCCATTTGTTCTTAACCTCAGCACAACATGGAGCTAAGTGGTCAACTTCATGCCCCAGCCACTTTAACCGTGGGAAAGAACCCTGGTAACCACTGAAGAGGAGGGTGGGTGGACTTCAGAGCCTCTGGACAATTTGGAGAAGCGAAAAATCTCTTAGCCCAGCTGAGATTCCAACTCTGGATCATCCAGCAAGTACTATAGTCACTATTCTGCCTACACTACCCTGGCTCCCTATACAAAGGTCCTACACCCACAGCAATTCTGCTGTTTTTCTGCAGGACTCTGACCACATTATTAACTTCTGTGGCAATTTCACTCAATTCTCCACTTACAGCCGATCAGTACAGTGAAATAGTTACAGATACATGCATATATATATATATATGAAGACACACACACACACACACTCCATGGATCTGTTACATGAGTCACAAAGATAATGGGATGTGAAACCAGTCATAAATACACAATTTTTACAGTATAAAATATCATAAACATGTTACAAAACAGTATTACAGATCATCCTTACACATAAAAAATTCAACTACAGAGTAAAAGGAGTCTGTATTTAAATATTTTCTTAAGGCTACTATAAATTTTGCATTTTCATTCTTAGGAATTATCAGGCTATGTCATAAAATGTTGAAAATTTTTAAGCCAGTAGATAATGTATTTTTCTGAAAACAAGACAGGTTGGCATTTGGTCTATGAAGATGGTGCTTATTCCTTGTATTAACAATAGATGAATCTGTTTGAAAATTTGCTGATTATTCCTAATGAAGTTCATTAATGAAAGAATATATTGGCCTGGAACAGGTAAGACAATACACAAAGACTTCCAAATATGCTTGTCTTTTTTATACCATCTATATAACTCTACTTTTCCTTATTGTATGATAATACCTAAGGGAAATGTCTTAAATTAAACTGCAGATACTTATTCTCTACCCAGTAGCACTTCCTGCATGATTCTCTTCATCATACTAGTTATCAACCATTTTTAAATATTTTTCAAACAATTATGTGAAGAACATGGATATAAACTATTTGGCAAACACAAGAACTGACAATTCTCACAACACAGTTTCCATCTCATTAAAGAAAAGATATGGGAATATACAGTGGCAAATTCTGATCCAGGAGTCATGTCTATAGCAAGGGTATGCATTGCAGCATGTACCATTCCACTAGATCTGACTTCTGGATCAGGATTCACCATTAACAAGAAGAGTACCGCACACGCAACATAGAGAAATATATGATTATAATATTGTTCTATGTATTAATACACAGAACAACAGAATGAATACAAACACTTCTGTCAGTAATTATTTAACTACTTTTTTCACATTACCTACATCCTAAAATAATTTGTCCTTATACATCAATTTAAAGTCTAAAGCAATATTTATTGAATTCTTGCAGATTCAATATATATATATATATATATATATATATATATATGCCATATGATATACACACAGCAATGAACTGTTGATCTGTACCCTCTGCTATGTCATATGTAGAAAATGAAAGTAAAAACCTTGTATCTTGGTACTTCTTATGCAACTGCCCACAGACTAATATATATAATGTATATATGACAATGGAAAATACAGATCTAAAAGTTTTCTGATAGATATCTTTTGATAGAAAGGGAGGAATATCTTCCATCATACTTCTTCCACTTCTGCCACAGATTTTTAACACCTTCTACTCATTTTACATGTTACTGATATAGTTCTAATAGTTTTAACCCTAATAATGGATCTTTTACTATTACACTTTTCTTGTAATGTTAATTGTGATGTGGAATCCCACAAAAAACGCGATAGAAGTATCAAACGTTCCGACATGTAATTACAATATACCTGCCATTTACTCCTGTTTAGGGGCCTGAATATGGGTTCATTCAATCCAAAACATGTAGCCAAAGTCAACAGGAAAAGCATATTAGTTGTGTATTGACTGATGATTTATCCTTTTCGTCACATGATACATAAACCTACACATCTAATCAAATATTACTTTTTCTAACGACATAGACTGCTCAGTTTGTCAACACCATATCAAAGATGTCCAACACACACCTCCCTTACAAGGTAGCATGTTGCAAAATGAAGTAAATGTTGTAACGAGCTTACAAGGTCGCCCGCTTTTATTGTCAGTCCTTGGACATTTTTCAGTGTTAGTAACAAAGTTGTCCTCTTGTTTGGTACATGTCATTTACAATTCAGATTCAACAGTGACCATAAATATTTTACATGATAAGGATGTTTATGATCTTAATTACACACCACACCATGAAGGCACATGCAGAAATAGAGGTGGAATACAAGCTTATACATCCTGCAAAACACCAACATGCACGATACAATTTAAAAACTTCCTGCTACTAGTTTTGGCTTTTCAAGTAAACCATCATCACACCTATCCAATATCATCAAGAGCCATACAACAAGCTTACACCTCCACTTGGCATCGAGATCTCATTCTCTTACAACTGTCATAAAAACATATGTTAAAATACAAACAAGTTGTGTAAAATTAAAGGATGCGTACAAAAACTGTACTTTTAAATACACATGGTAGGCAGTTTATAATTGATCCATAAGATGCACTTCAGTCTTGTATTTTCATGGCACTGGAACCATCAGTTTATACGAAGGTGATTTAACACAATGTTCCATACAACTCTAATATAATACATATAATACCCATAAATTTTTCAAAAACAGTAATCATCTTCTTCCTACTAGTACCTTTTGAAACATGATTCTGTAACTATAGAATTTAATAAGTTTATAATAGTTTTAAGAAATTTTTAACATTTTTAGTACATAGTTTTAATAAAATAAAATAATTTTAATGAAAAAAGATACACTGATTCATGAATATTTATGTAACACTGACCTTCTGCAGGCATGGAAACACAAGGCACACACCTTGCTAGAAAAACAAGAAGGTACAGTTTTTAAAATTTACCAAAAATTGATAAAAATTTCTTAAATTAATTTAAACTAATTAAATTCTACATTCACAGACCCCAAGTCCCAAAAGAAATTAATAGGAAGATGAATATATTTAGAAAAATTCATGATTATTATACACATTAAATTAGAATTGTAATGAACACTGGGTCAACTCATCTTCGAATAAACTGATGGTTCCAGTGTTGCGAAAATACAAGACTGAAGTGTGCCTTACATATTACTACAAACTGCCTACCACCTCTACTTCAAGCTATACTTTTTATACTCATCCTATTATTTTACACAACTTTTATGTACTTTAACAGAAGATTTTATAACACACATTGTAAGGGCATGAGATCTCCATCCCACATGCAAGTATAAGTTTTTGTATGGCTCTTCATATCAAACATGTCTGATGATGGCTTAACTGAAAAGATGAAACTGGTAGCCTGGAGTTTTGTAAATTGTATTGTGCATGACAGTGTTTTGCAATATGTATATTGGAATGAAGAACAATGGGGATGTTTCACTTAAAGATTCTCAATCTCAAGAGACCTATTTCATATTTTGAATATAATGTACTGATAAGCAGGATCATGCACAGCAACAACAAGTATGTGCACGCGCTTTCACATGTGTTGGCACATCTCTTTTATCCATCATTACGTGTGCACCACCTCACCATAAGGACAAAAACACCAGTGACCTATATGTCACATACCCAGACGACTGGAAAGCTGCAAGTAGAAACACACATGTATTGCATACTGTCCAGCTGCTTGAACAGTTTATGTTTACAACTCACACATACAAAAATATTATGTATTCTGTATCATGACTAATACTTAAAATTTTCAGCAAAGGATACGTACTCTTAATTTCTTTCAAGCATGTACCAAATACTATTAGATCTGGCATTAACAATATTCACATAACATGAAAACTCAACTTCATCATTTCCAAGGTTAAAAATGAGTGGCCCTATATCTCTGCTTCTCCTATATGCCATCATGGTGTGGACAGGGACAACTTTGCTTTTATCTTTTACAAAAACATACTAGTAGCTCTTAGTTGTTGGTTTTCAGACATCAGATTATATGTCTTGGGTGGTAACTTCTATCTCATGCCAAATCATGGAGAACCACATGACATTTCCCATGTGTGACAAAGCAGCATATTGCATACTCTATCACCATGTCCTAATGTGACAACATATGAAGTAGCTAGTTGACATCTTTAATTTTGCACATTTATATCAACGCTTAGGGTTAAAAGCAATTCAGTCAATGTGGATGAGTTTTTAAGTAAGAACTAATAATCCAAGTCACAAATGACAGGTATAACATTACTGATAATCAGTGTTGTCTTGCCCAGAAACTTTGTAATGAAGGTTCATCATACACTTAACTTACCCAGACTTCATGTGAGACTTTGGGGAGCATATAAGAATGGACACCAGAGTTTAAATTAGCTTTCATACAATGTCAGTAGGCGAAAACAAAAATTTCACTGTATATTTGATTTGGTAATCTTACACAGAATGAAAGATTCTTCAAGAATAACACTCAGAGCATTTTCCTAGAGAAAAAGTTATCAGGTGTGTTACAAATTGACAATAACCTTCATGACACAGTAAGTACAACCCTAACACAAATTTATATACAGCATATCTTCAATCTCAGGACTCAGCATGGCAGCTGTCACAGGAGCTTTATCACATATGGACTACAAACTCCTACTGGAGGCACATTTCATATTTTGTACAGCTCCTGAAACAGCTGCTGAGCTCAGATAGGGGATTAAAGTTATACTCAGTACTAATTAAATCAGTACAGTATGAAATAATGTAACACCACTTACTAAAAATTAACTGGCACTCTATGCTCTACTGAGCTAGTGGTGTCCCACAGGGAAGTCTCTTGTCTCTCCACTAGACACAATCAAGTGACATTAAAGGCTTAGTTTTGAGTTTTGGCTAGTCTCTCTGTACAGTGGTTGGGGGAAACCTATAGATCCACACTTTAAACATGGGTCTGAATGCACTATGCCAAAAATAATTTCCTAGCAGGTGAGATACTCTCCTTGCATGCCAACTGTATTTGGCATTTATTAAGATATTTTGTTGTTTCCGGTGTCACTCAGTTCTGTTGCCTTGTCTATGGATCCAGTTTTAAAGTCATGATACATGAAACTCACTTTTGTTCTAGAACTAATCCAGCATTTTAAAAGATATGCTAGAGTGTGAGGAACTTCAAGTGTACAAACAGGAGCATTTTATCAGCATTAGCATTGTGCTGCAGTGTAAAGGCCATTAATATCTATATACTTATTATAAGATCTTTACAACATCTATCGACAATACTCATTCTTGCACAGTTTTGACTAGCACTATGCATGAACCCTCAACTTCAACCTTAGAAGTATTGCTTTTTAAAGTACCTATCAGTGTATGGAAAATATACTCTCATAAATTTCAAGGACAAATTATCTGATGACCTCTACACAAGCTGCACTACCAAAACAATTTTCACAGACTACATTAAATGTAATTGGCTCTCTGCATGAAACAGATAAAACAAACACCAACTTCTGTGTTGTATGTGTATCTCTCCACCCTTATGTCTGAACTTGCAAAATTCTGCGCAGCTTTTGTGTTTGACGTGATGAAACATACAAAAAGATCTCAGGCCATTTTGATTTTCAACATCATACTCGTTCACTTTCATGCAACAGTATTAGGGAAATAACGCACGTGGAAACTGTGCACTGCGATACGGACTGTACCTTCGCAGAACACTCGGGACTTTTGTAGTGTTTACGATAGGAAAGTGCGAGAAAAATTACTTCTTTTAGTTATTTCCAGTGGGCGACGTAAAAAACGTATGTAGACGATTCTATTACTCAAAATTCCACTTGAAACACTAAAATATAAACCCATATACGTCCGCCCTTCAATGACGTTTCGGTTACAATTCATGTTATAAATTTTAAAGGCACGTAATTAGTTAAATCCATTGCTTTATGAAATTAATGCTTCATCATTACTATCTTTTTTAAAATGTATTAATTACCAATCCATCTTCCGGTATTCCAGCCATTCACTTCACTGCCTGTCTCCAGTGCTTCTTTAAAAGTGTCCTCCTTACACCTCTTGCCTCATACAAATTACAATTTTACTCAGCTTCCAACCTACTCCCCCCTCCCCTCATTCACAATTATAGGATTAGATAACGAGCTGGATTTCTACGTGTACAGACTACTACTTCCACGAGAAACTCAACTCGATGATCCACGGATGAGGCAGGAAAAAAAATGATTCGACGTTACTGCCATCTGTTAACATCTCAGAAACTCATGAAACCTACGTCAGCGCCCTAGCAGGCATTGCGATCCTTCGAAAATGATGTTTTCGAAACAAACTGCGACTGTTTATACAGGGACAGAGTAACATCCCAGAATATGCGTGGCATCTTCAACGAACACCGCTGTAAGAACCTCAATACTTCCCTTTCAACCTCGTCCCTTGTCATCACACAAGCGCGCCGTCGGTTGCCGGTGAAGGCACGTAGAATTGATGCATAGTTGTTAACCGTCTCGGTAGTGTTGCTCTTGTTAAAATAAACAAAACTCCCGCGACCTGTACATTTAATACCAATGACAACAGGTTGCTGCATAGGTGTTATTATGTCATTTATTAAATTCCAATAAAATACGCTTATTAGGCAACCATTCCCAATACAGGCTACAACATAAAAACAACTGAAGAATGTGGAGTATCATAACTATTTGGGTCAGCATGATAATTAACGCAACATGCACATGTAACATTAAATCCAGGTCTGCCGTGGTAAAAGCAGCATTCAACAAGAAAAGAATTCTTTTCAATAGCATATTAGACTTAAATTTAAGGAAGAAACTAAGAAATTGCTACAGTTGCAACAAGCTTAGTATGGTGCTGAAACATGGGCACTTAAAGTAGATCAGAAATACCTGGAAAAGTTTTTAAATGCGGTGCTGGAGACAGGTGGAGAAGCTCATTAGGGCCGATCGTGTCGAAAATGAAGTATTACTACAGTCAAAGAGGAAAGAAATATCCTACACACAAATGAGAGGAAGGCTAACTGGATTGGTCACATCTTGCACAGGAAGTCTTCTAAAACATTATTGAAGGAAAGTTACGGGAAAGAAGTAACAGGAAGATGAAGACATAAGCAGCTATTGGATGACCTCAAGGAAACAAGCTGATACTGGTAATTTGAGGAGGAAGCACTACATTGCCATTAAATGAATTTACCTGGAAAAGGTTATGGACCTGTTGTAAGACAGACTACAGTATGAATGATGAATACACCATGTTATTTCACATTATATTTTCTCTAACATGTTTCTGCTCTGAACTATCATCAGGGAGCTACATTAAAGGGATTACATGAGATATCTACTTTCTTTTCATAGCACAACAGCCCATAGTGGGCCATGGCCTTATCTATGCTGCACGATCACACTCAGAGACACCACAACACTCACGATAGACAACCATACCACCAGTGGAATTTGGACCCAGCAAGCAAGCGGCCACAGATCCACACCTTAGACCACGCAGGCACTGGGTTTGGCCATATCAGATATATGTCTACATTATCACTGATGAGTGTAACTCATGTACCCCTCCAAGGACAAGGTATTGTGGTACTAGACACAGACTGGTCAGTTCAAGTGACCCTGTATTTACATAAATTAGTAATCGAAACTTTAGTTAATTATAAGAGAATTAAAAGGTAATGGGCTTGTTTAACACTAACATACCAAGTTTACTCTAAGACTGTACTTGGTTTTCCACCATTATGGGATTGGATACTCTCAGAGACAGGACTGATGACAACCCACCTGAAAGCAAATACTGTACAACTAAATTTATAGTTTTATATACAACTTTTTATCTTATGAAGACTAAATGTTACACAAGCTTCTGCTTCACTAATAATTAAACTTCTAATTATTAATTTATGAATACAGATATAGGATCACTCCTAAACAGGAATAAAACTCTTAATTATTAATTTATGAATATATATATATATAGGATCACTCCTACACTGACCAATCTGTGTCAAGTACCACAGTATATTGTATTCTGAGGCATACATGAGTTGCACTTTTTAGTGAAATTGTATGTTCACATATTTTGTACAATCCCTTGAATTGGAGTTCCCACATGTCTCATAGCCAAAACACGTCAGAGAAACTATAATGTAGAATAAGGTACATATATTACCTAATAAGTATAGTTGTTGGAAATTAATGAAAAATGAAGAAAAATATTTGGAAGATGCAGAACACTAAGATTTATGAATAAATTTTTTTGCAAGTCATTCTTCATGGGCATTTTGACCCATGAAGATGAGACCACTATGTTAACAGCAAATGGTGAGATATGATTATCGAGGGACATGTCATATTTCAGAAGACTGGAAATCCCAATGCATTTTCTCTTTTTTGATATTACAATAAAGTTTTCCACCTTAAAAACATTTTAAGTATGCCACTAGGGCAGCACTACCTATGTGAACTGCACCCTGCAAACTCTCTTAATGAGGTACTGTATTCAATGTAGGATGCTACTACTACAACCAGTTTACCCAGACTCTGGTGTCACAGGTGTCCTCAAATAATTCTTAATAATTTATGATTTTGAAAAACTTCCCTCTCCAGTCACCAGTGTATGGACACGCCCACACTTACGCAATTTCAAGTTACAGAATTTGACGTTATGCAATTTCAGATCCAGACAATCATAAAAAAGCAACAAAAATTGAAATAATTTTTTGAAACATGTAATGAATTCTTTTCCATGTGGGAATGAAAGCCAACTTAGACAAAGGTGGCAGAATAATACTTCTAGGCAATAAAACAGGCAGTAAGTGGTCATGCTGTGGAATTTCAGCATGTTGGGAGCTTCGATTTCAACTGGACTCTTACAGAAACATATATATAGTCAACTGTATGCATATTCAATTCTGACTTGTGCCAGACCTTCTGGAACATATCTGTTGCATGAGTCAGGGGGTATCTGTAGACCAGTAGACTACTGACAAAACAGATTGAGAAAGCGTGACCAGAAGAATCATGCCCACTTAAAACAACAAACAACTACACACCTGATTTTATATGTAAAGGAAATGGCATGGCATTTATAAAGCAGCCAGGGATAGGCAAAATTTTGTTGTCAATCCAATACACTGGTGTTTAAAACGTGGCATAGCCTCATTCCCCAGAATGCATACATGTGTTATCTTTGCCTACACTTCCCCAGTCAGAATAAACAAAATCCCCTGTAATCGCTTCTGAAATTCTAAGTGCCAGGAATAACTTTCTTGATGCCATGGCAACCTGCTGCCTGGGATTTTTGCATGCTTGGAATTAACACCTCTTAACAAGCAAGGTAGCAAAGAAAGTTGTGGGCGCAAAACTCACGAAGACTGAATCAGAAGACAACAACAGACACTATGGCAGCTAGTGGCAGAAAGCTGTACTATTCACAGTCTCAGTTCTTGGAATGTGTTCAGAAATTTTAGATATGCCTGTGCATATGCGAAAATAGGAAGTGAAAGGTTAAAATAAATTTTAAGCACACAAACATTAGTGTACATTATCTGTATATAAAGCACAATATCATCCAATGATTTACACAGCCAATTGGCAACTTTACTAAATTATTATACTCACAGTATTTTCAAAATACGTCAATGATGATGATGATGATGAACACGAAGTTGGTTGGTTGCTTACATATGGTAAATCACATCAACCATCCTGTATACAAATCTGCACAATCATTTCATATGGATTCACTAACCAAATATCCATGGAATTTTCTTATGGCATAATAATGCAGTGATGTAAGGAAGAGAGCATCAAGATGCCAAGGTTAATTCCACAAAGTTTAAGTTTTCTGGAATCAATGGAGGGAAGGACATACTGGTAAATATTTATCATTATCAAGACTCTCAAAATGTCTGCAATTAGAAACTAAGTTAGGAATCTTCATTATCGCCAAAGACAATCTTATTTAAACACTTTTATCTAAAATATACAAACACCTCTTTCACTGGAGGCTGAAAGGAGAGGGGGCACAGCAAAAGGTATAGTAACAATTACTAGTTTCACAGTTCCTTCCCTCACATACAATTTATACACTGAATTTCACAGATTCGTATTTACATAATCACACATTGGCTAGTTAACATGCAAGTAGGCCTATCAGACAACAAGTAAAACGCTTGCACTTAAATTGACAAAGTATTTGAAAATTTTATGATATATTAACTTGGAGTTTTCATTTCTTCTGTTTTAAAGATGATCCCCACATGTATTTAGTTTCCTGTGGCCTCATAAATTAGTCTTTTCAACGTCTCTAAGCTTTTAACTAGTACTAAGCCCCCATTACTTCCTCCTCCGAATTCTTATACTTCACAGTCCTAAACACAAAGAATATAAAATGTCACGCTGTCAACAAAAAAAAAAGAAGAAAAAGAAGAAGAAAAAAAAGAGCAAAGGTGAAGAATTGCCAAATCAAGTCACATCACAAGGCATAATTAAATCTGTACGTATGAATTTGTCAGATTTGTCCCCAATTTTAACCATTTAAAAACCAAAAAAGCTGAAACAAAGTTTTAAGCAACCAAGATCACAAAAAGTTCTATGAAATTGGTACATTCACTTAAAACTAATACTACATCTGGTATTATACTAAAAAGATAGCCACATCACAAAGATTATTATATCCTCTTGAAGAGCACGGCACAGAAATTATGAGGGGATCAAACAAGAACAAAGTACATGTACTATGTACATAAGTAGAGTCCATCTTTCAGTGGAATCACCTTTCTAAACTCACTGCAGTGCCTGAAACTTACATCACACATTGAAGTAAGTATTCCAGATCCATATAATATATTTCAAAATCAAATAAATCAATAAGCCATTTGAAATCAACAATTCATACAGCCAACTTCAGTACTCTAATGTACTTTTTTTATAGACTGATATTTCATTCTTGTTTTCTGGTGAAATGATGTGATATGATGACCTGCCTAAAACCAAGAAAATGTACACTTTTACACTTACTTTTATGCTTTAATCTCAGTTAATGGCTTTGAAACTTAACACATACATAATATTTAGAACTCAGAATTAATATTTATATTTAGCTCCATTACATTGGACCGAACGGCAAAAATGTCACATACACAGAATAATGCATTACACAAGACTGGGTGTGGAGTAACACAGTCTTGGCAACAGCTGTTTTCTATCTGAAACTGTCCATTAATGCACGATATGTTCTGGTAACGCAGTATTCTTGTAGCACTTGGGGAGATGGGATATCACTGCCCATAGAACAATTGGGCAGGGCCAATCAGGAGAGTCAAAATCTCTCAATTCACTTCCAGAATTTTACACCTATATAACAATCACTTCATCATCTCAAGAACAAGAAACTGCTTTGTTCATCACACAAAAACTATTTCTGGGCCATAAACATATTAAATACCATTTCCAAAAGTTCTTGCAGAACCTGGGCATACAACTTTGAGCACAAGTACCTTCTGCTTATCAACAATGACAAAAACAACAGCACGTTGTATGTTTATAGCACAGTTTTTTTCTAACCAAAAGACAGTGAGCGAAAGGTTTCTCTTGAAATTTAATTTTTATGCTCATATATGATGATGCAATCTACTAGAATGTAGATCCTAAGTAACCCCCAAGCACGATATTGGTTGAGCAAACAAGAACAAAAGTGGGAAAAAGGGAAATGGCTATAACCTCTCTCTTCCCAGGTTCACAAACATGGAATGTCACAACAAGTAATGTAACACGTAGTTACTCTTACAAAGTTATTGTTCATAAATTATTTCTCTTCACAGTGAATAACTCCATGCACTCAATCTAAAGTAATCTAGTCAGTACAACAGTCTATGAGACAACGTAGCTGTAAAACTGCATGAAGCAATTTCTTATTCTTCAAGATTCAGCTGAACATGTTCCCATAAATCATGCAACGTATGAAAAGTATATTATATGATGGCCAGCATTCCACTTGGGAAGGAAGCACTTTGTGTATGGTTTCAATAACTGAGTTACTGTGACACCATTTCCACATAATTTGCTGGGTACAGACCCACACGTCCATCCTTTCTGCCTTTGCACCACCCCTGTTCATCTTCATCTTCTAACTTCTCAAATACATCTCCTGTAAACAGACGAACACTCAACTAATGTCTAAATCACACTACAGTTGTAACATAATTCTGTGCCACAAGCATATATTCCCTTATAACATGTTGTGACAATGCGAGAACCTTCAGGGTGACTGTATGGAAACCCAAAAAATGCCATTTTGAACAAAAAGTTGCCAAAAGTGTAAATATTCACTTTGTACTCTTACGTTCCCTTCAACCCTCATTAAAACACCTGAAAAGATACAAGATTGTCAATACATATATAAACTGCATCTTTGATGATAAGGACATTGTGCTTCTAAAAGCACTGCAGTTAATTTACAAAGCTGATAATCAGAAGTTTTAATATACTAGGCTTATGAAAACATTAATGTGATAAAGAATAATAAAATTCATCCATGTCACCATTCTCTGGGAGATGCAATTTGTAAATCTTGTTCTCATTTCATTATCATGGACTGTTACTGTATGACTGAGAAAGACGTCACTGATATTTTACTCCTCTCTTAGACAATTCTCACACCTTGTCTGAAGCTGAGTTCATCTGATTCTGCTCCGTCATAGTCATACAGAGCCTTGACAGGAACGCCTGGCTCTCCTGTGTCCACCAAAGCCTCTCCACCTTCTTCATCCCATTCTTCTTCCTCAAATGGGTTTGCTTCAGATCTTGTACCATTACTGCAAAGAATAATGAAAGTAAGACATACAAGTGAAAAGCAAAGTTGTCCCTGTGCATGCCACGAGATATTGTAAGTAAACATACAGTAATTCAAGTTTACAGCTCTTGAGTTTTGGTTTAAAAAAAAAAGAGTAGCTCATATGCACAACTCCAAATTTAGGTTCAATCTGTTACCAATCACAAGGGGTCCACAGGAAACTGAATAAAAAAAAAGCTGACAAAAATTTTAGAACTTCCAAAACAAATCCACACAACAAAATTACATACTTCAGTTGTTGTCACAATATGTGCCCTCATAATACACATTTGTGACATGTGTAATCGAAATATTATCAAATAACTGCTTGTGATCAATACATAAAGTGGATCCAAGAATTATCATTATTTAGGCACTTCTCTTGTACAGAGTTCTCCCTTTTAAGAAGTTCTTCTTCACTGCTATTTTGAAAACTTTGTTTGTAGGAAACACCACAAATATGGAAATATCCGTAAAGCACCCCCAAATGAGCAATAAATTTCAGTTCAAATTTAAAACTCACTGTTTTTTTTGGTGCCAAGTTTACTAAATTTATACCAGATGTAACTAGCACAGGCTCACCTAAGAGATGGCTTCAGTTACACCACATGACAGTTTAAGAGATGATAACATTTAACTCTAATAAAAAATTCACTCATAAATGGCTAAAAAGTGTACAAGACTAAGTAAAATGGCAATTTGTACTTCAAATGAAAACAAGCCATAAATCTGTAGATGGTTGAAAATATCACATTGTGTATCAACAAACTAGGGATCCAACTGCATGTCAGGACAACCTAAATGCCTGTATGTATCATGCACAATTTAGAATTTATCAGACATAATACAGAGCTTACGTGATGGCAGGTGATCTGCTTGCATTTTCTATCTTCTCCTTTGGCTTTCCCTCGGTTTTTGTTTCTGATGTGACATCTGTAGGTATCACCCTTGGTACGGGCTTTCTCGCTACTTTATTGTTGACTGGAGGAAATTCCTGAAAAGGTGGAATATTAATGATGTTATAAAAAAGAAACAGCTCTTCTTAAACATTCAACTCCAGTACCTCAGACTGAATGTTACAATCCTCACACTTAAAATATGAACCACCTGGCTACACTTAAACTGTTTTTCTGAAGAGTTTACAGCACTCATATTTTGAGAACTATACAATAACTATAACAATCAGCATCTTTATTACAATAAACTAACCATGTCTTACACTAACAGGTCATTACAATATGACAATGCCACTCTCCAATGTGTGGTTGTGACAAATACTTGTTAATGAATTTGTATGCATCATTTTTGATAACAAATAATCTCATACACAACTAAATTAAGATGCCACCTATACCTGTCAAACAGACACAGTTATATTCCAAAATATATTACATATGTTCTGAAAGTAACAGGACTGCACTTCCCTCTAGGGTAAGGCCACAACACATATCCTTGCAAATGCATGTTTCACACATACATAAGTTCTTACTCTAAGGCAACAAACATTTTCTGAAATGCCAAAATGATACACATTCTGCTTGGCTGAAAAACCCAGAGTCATTCAGATTCCAGCTATACCAAGAAGACAAAGACTAACTAGCAGATCTACTGAAAAAACCTCATTTTTTACTTCGCGAGGGGGAATGAGAACAAATACCTGATTTCACCTCACCAAATATATACAAATATTTTCTGACAATAACACACACTGTACTGGCCTTTCAACCAATTTCTACTACAGTCTAATGACTGGAAAATGAGTAGAATAAACTCGTTACCAAAGTCACCTACAACCGTTTCATAGTTAAGTACAATGAGATACCTAACATTATTTTGAAAGATATTAAGCAAATTATATGGAAAGACAAGTAACTTATTTCATGATTTTATCAGCCATGTTACTTCCAAATCAATCCTCAAATAATTTTCAAGAATTACATATGAAGTTAAAAAACTAGTTAATAAAATGACAAATTCTTATGACTTATATCATTCAGTGTAAGGATGGTTAAAATTAATACCATACAGCTAGGGTTGAACATTACAATGGACATCATGCCACATGCTGCATTAATACACAGACAATAAAAACATACAATACCTTACCCACCAACATAGCAGACTATAATTTTGCTTCATATTCTACAGTCTATGGGTATGCCACGTGAAAACATCATGAAAGATACTGTCTTTCTAGTGCATAACCATTTTATATAATTTATACAATCATAAGATCATAATGTAACACATTATACTTTCCCAATCAGCTGGCAACCTCACCCATATATAAGGGTTATAATCACATCTCACACACATATACATACGCAAAACAATGCCATGTGTCTCGGACACAAGCTACCAGCAATGAGCCTCAATGTTTCTGCAACATCTTATCCAGTAAGGTTTGTAACATCTAAACACAAAGTAATACCACAAAAAATGTACTTTCTCCCATGTACAAACCAGCTCAAGCAGTCTGTAACTTCATGGCAACTTAAGCTCTTTATGAACAGTTAGAATTTAGAGACTGCAATCTAAAATTTGCAATATAGTCCCCAACATTAAGAGGCAGAGAGTCTCCAAATTAAGGAAAATTCATTCAGATGATTGCCTAAAAGAACTCCAATGAGATAAACTGCTGTGGAGGCCTCCCTATTAATTTAAAAATTTTCTTAAATGATGCTGCATTCTTCCTATTTGCAAAAATTAGCAGTAATGGAGGAAAGAACTGTAGAGGACAGAGGAAGATCCTTATAGAAAACTTGCTCTAAATAAGCCATGTTCAGATACAAAACTAATACACATTTTCACGAGCTCAATCTGAACAAAAACAAAATAACACACACACACACACACAATAAATACTGTCTTGTATCAATGTGAGCTGCATATCTTTTAAAATAGAAGTATCACTGAAATGACATCCCAGACCTCTTTACCTCAGTTTAATCAAAAGATGAAGTCCACAGCCACCATTCAATTATTTAATATACAAATGCACTTACAACACTCCATCACAAAAATAAAAAGAATACAAAAAAACCATTTACATGCAAATCCTCTCCAACAGGGCGCTGATTGATAAGCATGATCCCTGGAATAGCTTCCTTGGACCTGCCCTTGGCAATATCCCTGAACTCCTCTGTGTATTCCTGTGGATGTGAACAAACACACAACATGCAATCAGCACTAACTGTTCCTACCTGTCTCCATCTGATTTCCTTTTGGATCAGCATCACAATGAACATAAGGCTACAACTTCATGCTACAACTACATTTTAGATCACATTCCTAAATAAACTAAAAGCCAAAACCATTCACAGAAGTTAATGATTTTTCATGAAAAGTTATAGTTTTATGAACATTTATACCCAGAATCAGGAGTGATTAAGGCTGCATATCTGCAGTGACTTTGCTTAGCAGAGTTGTTGCTTCCACACAAGTTCCAATTACCGTAAATGTTTGATAAACATTGAAGACAGAGTCCCAAGTGTCATCTTTGTTACAGCCAAAATGTCTTTTAATTGCCTTAAAACATTGGCTACTACGAATATAAAGCAGACTGTCCTTCATTTTTCCCTTAAAAACTTTAAGCTGTTCCATATTAGGAGATATACTTGTTTCGGTCAGAGTTGCTATCATCTTATACTGAATGGGCACCTACAAGTATGGACACAAAATAATGGCAAAACCCCTTCAGAATTAACCAAAAAATAACTAATAGCTGAGCAAAATTGCAGAATCCACAGTTAAGATAGGTGAATAAGTGAAAGCTTCAAACACCCAAATTAATGAGGGAAACTTCTGTGAATATTTCAGTAGCTTTACAAAAACACGAAATGTGTGACTTCAAATATACTCAGTTTGTCTTACCATAAATGTATTGCACTACAGACACATTTGTGACATTTGGTTATTATTACTGTACTTCCTTGTATTGTGCCTCCACTGAGCAATACAGAGTATATAATTCAGTTATATTTACACATGTTATGCAAAACAAAACCTGAGCTAATTATTCACATACATGGTGCTGACCAAATTTACCAGACAGTGACACAGCATGCAAGTTTTGTTAACAACATTCATGCTTGTAAACTCATAATCAAAATAAGCTGTGACAAGTAAAAATTCAATACATTAATCCTGCATCACATTCTCAACTCCTTAACTCAGTGTGCAGTTTCTTTTCATCAAACATGTACGAACATTTGAATCCAGAATAAAGACTGAAATTCATATAAGAGTGATTCTGTCACAATGGGGCCCAATGTTTGAAATATCAAACACAATGAATGCTCTGAACTTATTCAGTGTTTCTTAAGTAATAAAAGTAAGATAGCCATACTCGAAACTACACAGAGAAAAGGCACAGCAGTCACATCATGTTAGTGACAAACATAATAACATAGTCCATACACAAAGTTTTCTTCCATACTACCAAAGATCGCTTCTCCAAATATAATACACCATAGTCTCTCCACATGTACATAAAACTGGTATGGACAGGAACAAGGATGATACATATTCCATGTCCTACTTCACAGCCAGTGTCTCAGGGATGCAAATCAGAGTAATGTCATCTTTTAAGAACCCACGTTCGCATACAGAAACACAGGCAAGTAAACACCCCGAGAAATTAGTTATATATATATATATGTGTATATATATATATATATATATATATGGAATGAACAAGGAAATTTACTGCATTTTTAAGACATGTTGTATATTCTCCGTTTTATTTCCACAGAAAGCCATTTATTTCATAATTTAACTTTTTCTGTCCAATAACACTCAAATTCTGCATGAACCATGCATTAAAATTGAAATACCCACCCCAGCAGGATAAAGGCTAATTGCATAAATGAATGTTATGCACCTGCATCCTAGTTAATTTTATTCTTAATTGTGGATGTGCTATCCTTTTCACTATAAAAATAATCATACCCATGCCAGCAACAAAATTAAAAAGGATCACAATGCACAAGTATTTTTTTAAATAAAAAACACACACGTATACCACAACAACCAACATGAATGCAGCCAAAGAATGTATTTTCCCACATAAATTCATTGTTTACCTCAAAGTATGGCCAATTCATGGCCATGTTAACACCATGTGTATTGGACCACCATTTCAGATCTTTTTCATGGTCTGCATTGTTTACTGTATGATAGAATTCTTCATAGATTTGAGGAAGACTGTAACAGAGAAGCACATTTAATTAAAATATGCTTGAGATACACTTCCCTATTCAAGGCCTGATACTCTTTTAATTACTTACTTACTTACTTACTTACTCCATGGTGCAGAGTCCTTCTTGAGAAGCTAACTGGTCTGCAGCTAGTCAGGAAATTCCCCGCATTTCACGGAACCCGAAGGTTCATT
>Ga0123357_10001216_pt1 | contig 26941 bp, 26 predicted proteins | sample TergutEmb28metaG_FD_89873 | JGI IMG/M metagenome (GOLD analysis project Ga0123357, IMG submission 89873) | Embiratermes neotenicus P4 segment gut microbial communities from Petit-Saut dam, French Guiana - Emb289 P4 | ecosystem: Host-associated > Arthropoda: Insects > Digestive system > Gut ...
ACGGCCGTGTTGGTGGAGATGGCGGTGAACCCGGCCACGCCGACGAACGTCGCGCCCACAGCCGCCCACAGCCTCGCGGGGGGCCGCGTCCGGCTGATGCGCGCGCCGAGCAGCACCGACCAGGGCACGGACAGCACCCCGACCGGCTGCACCACCGTCACGGGGGCCAACACCAGCCCGCCGATGTGGACCAGGCCGCCCGCCAGCGCGACCGCCACGCCGATCATCCACGTCTTGTTGTGCAGCAGCTCCCAGATGTGACGTAGGCCCAGCGTCCGGTCCCGCGCGTCCGCGCCGACCATTCCGGCGACGGCTTGGTGCTGCAACGTCGCGCCGCCGGCGAACATCAGCGACGCGCATCCCACCAGCACGACCGCCAGCGGGACGTTCTGGTACTCCACTAGGACGGCCTTTGGGGCCCCACGGCGTCGGCGATCGTCGCCACGGCCGCGCGAATGGCCCCGACGGCCCGCTCGTAGTCGCGCTGGTCGCGTCCATACGGGTCGTGGACATCGTTATTGTCTGGGTCGCGCGGCGCGCGCTCGCGCAACGTCGGCACCAACTCGATCATCTGGGCCAGGCGCTCCCCCGGGGTCGGCGCGTCCAACTCGCCGTCCTTGGCAGCGGCAGCCAGCCGCGCGAACTCGCGCAGCGTGAACGTCCGCCGCACCGCCGCCGGCATCAGGTCCAGGACGCTGGCCCGGTGGGCGGTCGCCATCGTCAAGATCAGATCGGCGTCGCGCACCAGCGGCAGTTGGAGTTGGCGGGCGACGAAATCGCCAGGATCCACTCCGGCCTGCTGGTAGTAGGGAAGCATCTTCGCGTCGACGCCGTGGCCGGCCAGGGCCCGCGTTCCGGCGCTGCCGAGCTGGACGGACGGGCCAAGCACGTCGGCGAGCAACATGCTGGCGAAGGGAGACCGGCTGATATTGCCGGTACACACGACGAGAATGGTGAATGGGTCAGCCATGTTGTCCAAGCCTTTCTTCCGGGTCGCTGGCGTTTCCGTGGTGCACCGACGGTGGCGAGACCGCGTCCCGCCCCCATCTTCACGCCGTCATCGTAGTCTGTTATGACGACGGGGGACGACCCGATGCCTCCGCCGTTGCACCACCATTTGTCCGCACCACGAGGCTCGCCGCAGCGCCCCACGTAGCCCGCCTGTGGCCGGGAGTCGGACGGGTGATGCGCCACGCGCACGTATCCCTGTAAACTTTCCGTGGCGTGTCGTGCGCCGGATACAGAAAGAATCCAATGGAACTTCGCGATTACCTAGTCGTTCTTCGAAAGTACTGGCTCAGCATCGTCGCCATCACCGTGTTGGGAATTGCGGCCGCCGCCTGCATCTCCCTGCTCATGAAGCCCGTCTATACGGCTCAGACCGCGGTGTTCTTGTCTGTCAACGGCGGCAATAGCGCCAGCGATTTGGTGCAGGGCGCGAATTACGCGTCGAACCAGGTGAATTCATTCGCCCAGGTGGTCACGACGCCGGTGGTTTTACAACCCGTCATCGACAAACTCGGCTTGGACACGACGCCGGCCGAACTCGCCAAGAGCATCACGACCACCATCCCCACCAACACCGCCATCGTCCAGATCGCCGTGAAGGACACGAGCGCGGCGCAGAGCGCCACCATCGCCCAGGCCGTCAGCGAGAGCCTGGTCGCGGGGGTCCAGAAACTCTCCCCGGCCGACACCACCGGCTCTCAAACCGTCGCCGCGACCATCCTGACGCCAGCCACCGTCCCCACCGCGTGGACGTCCCCGAACGTGCTGCTCAACCTCGCCCTGGGCTTTTTGGTCGGCCTGGCCATCGGCGTCGGGCAGGCGTTGCTGCGGAACATCCTCGACTTGTCGATCCGCGACGAAGACGACGTCGCCCGCGCCACCGACCACTCCGTGATCGTCCGCATCCCCTTCGACCCCTCCACGGGCGACCACCCGCTGATCGGGACGGGCGACACGTATTCGCCGCGCACCGAGGCGTACCGCCGCCTGCGGACCAACCTCCAATTCGTCGACGTCGGCTCCGGCCGGCAGCACCGGACGTTCGTCATGACGTCGTCGCTGGCCTCCGAGGGCAAGACGACGACGGCGATCAACGTCGCCACCTCACTGGCGGAAATCGGCGACCGGGTGCTGCTGATCGACGGCGACCTGCGCCGTCCGCAAGTGGCCCGTTCGCTTGGCATCGACGGCTCCGTGGGCCTGACAACACTGCTGATCGGACGCGCGCAGCCGGCGGACGTCATCCAGCGCTATGGCGCCAGCGACCTGCATGTGCTGCCGTCGGGCCAGATCCCGCCGAATCCCACCGAATTGCTCGGCTCGGACGCCATGGGCTCCCTGCTCGAAGTGGTCACCGCGCGTTACGACACGGTCATCATCGACGCGGCGCCGCTCCTGCCCGTCGCCGACGGCGCCATCCTCGCCGCCCAGACGCACGGCGCGCTCGTCGTCGCCGCGTGCGGGGAAGCCACCATCCCCGACCTGCGCGACGCCATCGGGTCGCTGGACCAGGTGAACGCGACGACGCTCGGCGTCATCCTGAACAAGTCCCGCAGCCATTCCGACGCGTACTACTACTATTACGACGAGACGAACGACCCGAAGGCGACCCACCGTAAGAAGAAAAAGCGGAGGAGTTCGAGCAGCAGCGAGCGCTCTGCCCAGCGCCGTCAGGCGGCTGCCCGGAGGGCATCCTCAGGCTAATTCAGTCCTGGCGGATGCGCGTCGCCAGGTGTCGATTCTTATCCCCCGCCGTCCCAATACCCGACGCTCAGCGCGGCTCAAGCGTGCGCCCACGCCAACCCAGCGCGGCCTTGACCCGGCCAGCCCAGCGCGCTGTCCAGCCCACGCTGTTCAGCCCAGCGCGCTGTTGAGCGTCTGCGCCCACAATGCCGAGCCTGCGGGCGTCGGGGTTCCGTCGGCTTGGACCAGTTGCGACCTCGAGCGCGGGTCGTTGACGAACGCGTCGTAGATGTCGACCGTCGGCAGGTAGTTCGCGTTCGCCCACGACGCGACGGCGGCAGTCGTCGTTTTTTGCTGCGCCTCCGTTGCCACCGGATCGGGATTTTGGATCATGACCAAGGACAGCGCCTGGGCGTTCTGGTGTTGCACGGCGGCATCGATGGCGTCCAACGCGGGCGTCACCTGTGCGGCCGACTTGCGATGCCCGTAGCTGTAGATCACCAGATCGGCCTGATGCCACACGGTCGCCACGCGGCTCGCCTCATTCGACATGACGGGCGACGCGTGGCTGGCGTTCCAGATGGTCACCGTCGGCTGCCCCGACCCGTAGGTGGTGGCAGGATCGTAGGCCCCGGTAGCCGTGTTCCACGCCGAGTAGCGCACCGTCGCCGTCTTGGCCAGGTAGGTCTGCGCCCACACGCTGACCCACTCACCGTTGGCGTCGCCAGAACCGTCTCCGAGAACCAGGATGGATACCGGTCGCGACCCGTTCAGCAGCGCGCGCACGCCCGCCATCCCCGTCAACGGTGCGGACGGCGACGCCGAGGGCGAGGGCGACGGCGTGGGGGTGGTAGTGGGCGTCGTCTGGGCGGACGGCGACGTGCTCGCGGCTGCGGACGATGGCTGCGTGCTCGGCCAGTCGATACTGGGAACGGGAGCCGGCGACGCCGCCACGCCCGCGCCGACGTGCGACTTCACCATCGCCACGCCCGCCAGACCGACCGCCAACACGGCTACGACGCCCACCGCTCCGATCTGAAGCGTCCTTGAAACACTCACGCGAGTAGTTTATGGCCTCTGGGCCACCTGTCTCCACGCGCGGGCGCGTGGCGGGCGGCTATGCCCTCGGATGCGCCTGCGCGAAGGCAGTTTTGAGTCGCTCGCCCGTCACATGGGTGTAAATCTGCGTCGTCGCCAACGACGCGTGGCCCAGCAATTCCTGGACGCTGCGCAGGTCCGCGCCGCCCTCCAGCAGGTGGGTGGCCATCGCGTGGCGCAGGCCGTGGGGGCCGAGATCTGGAACATCGGGGACCAACCCCAACGCCCGGTGGACGACGCGGCGCACCACGCGCGGGTCGATGCGGGCGCCCCGTTCGCCGACGAACACGGCCCGCCCTGCCTGGGGGGCGGCGAGCAGCCCGCGGCGGGCCAACCAGTCGTCCAAGGCACGCCGCGCGGGGGCGCCCAGCAGGACCGTGCGTTGTTTGTTGCCCTTACCCAGGACGCGCATGGTTCCCCGTGAAACATCGATATCCGGCTCGTCGAGACCGCACAGCTCCGAGACCCGCACGCCGCTGGCGTACAACACCTCCACGATCGCCAGGTCGCGCGCCGCCGACGCCTGGGCGCGGGGGCCCTCGGCGTCGCGCAGGGCGTCGGCCATCGCGTCGAGGAAGGCGCGCGCCTGGTCCACCCGCAGCGTCGGCGGGAGGCGGTGGTCGGCCTTCGGCGAGCGCAGGCCGGCAGCCGGGTCAGCGGGGATGAGCCCCGTGCGCAACGCCCAGGCGAAGAACGACCGCACGGAGGCCACCCGACGTTGCATGGACGTCCGCTCGCTGCCCTGGGCGTGCTGGGCGGCCAGCCACGTCCGCAGGTCCGCCAGGGTGACATCGGCCAAGGCGCCCTCGGCCAGGGTGACGGTGTCCGCAGCGTCGGTGCCCGTGGCGGCCAGGCTGGCCATCAGGGCGGTCACGTCGCCCGTGTAAGCGCGAACGGTGTGCGGCGACAGGCCGCGTTCGTACGCCAGATAGTCGCGGAATCCGGCGACCGCCTGCGCCAACGCGTCGGGCAGGGTGTCGTCGTGGTCGCTCACGCCTCCAGCGTCGTCGTTGGACGCCGGACAAGCAACTGGACGCGCCTGGCCGACCATCAAGACGGGAGACGACGCCCCACCCCCGCGCGTCTGCTCACGACGGGCAAGCGGACGCGCCCGGTACAGTAACTATGTGACCGACGATTTGACGAAGGGCGGCACGATCCGCCCGATCACCCGCTGGGGTACCCCCGTGATGCACGCCGCCACGGAGCCCATCACCGTCTTCGACGACGACCTGCGCGCACTCGTCCGCGACCTGTACGCCACGATGGAGGCCGCCAACGGCGTCGGGCTGGCGGCGACGCAGGTGGGCCTGGGCATCGCCGTGTTCGTCTTCCACTGCGCCGACGACGACAACCACTACCACTCCGGCGCCATTTGCAACCCCGTCGTCACGACGCCCGAGGGCGCCGACCGCACGTTCGAGTCGATCGACGAGGGCTGCCTGTCCCTTCCCGGCGGTTACGCCCCGCTGGCGCGCCCCACCCTGGCCACCTGCGTCGGCGTCGACCCGTGGGGTGAACCCGTCACCGTCCAGGGCACCGGAATGCTCGCCCGCTGCCTCCAACACGAAACCGACCACCTAGGCGGCACCGTCTTCGGCGACCGCCTCTCAGCCCGCGTGCGCCGCAAGCTCTACCAGGACGCCGACGCCATCGCCCACCTCTACCCCGACGACTGGCCCGTCAGCCCTAAACTCACGCACGCCTGAGGCGTTGGCCTATCAACGCAACAGATCGCGGAATGTTTTAGCCGCCGAAGAGGCGTGCGAAGATGCCGCCTTTCTGGACGGCGGCGTATTCCTCGGGGGTGTGTTTGCCGGGGCACCATTGGTCTTTGGGGACAGAGGCGCGCACCTGGGCGATATGTTGGCCGCAGCCGCCCCACGTCGTTTTCCCGCACACACGGCATTTCACTGGGTAGCACATAATAAGGTCCTTTCGTTCAACGTATCTGGGTCAGCTCAGCATCATGAAAAGCTTTTCGAATTCTTCGACGGTGGGGGTTTCGGCGTCCTCGCGTGCGGGGTCGAGGGATTCGCGCATGCGGCAGGCGATGATGGCGAACCCGGCCCGCTCGACGGCTGAGGAGACGGCGGCCAGTTGGGTGACGACATCGCGGCATCCCGCGTCGGATTCGACCGCCTTGATGACCGCGCCTAGTTGGCCGTAGGAACGTTTGAGCCGGTTGAGGACGCGTCGTTTTTCCTCCGCGTCGGCGAACACCGGCGGGGTGGGCGCCGTCGTGTCTGGCATGACAGCCGCCGTGCCGGTCTCGCCCGCCATGTCCGTCGGGAATCCCGCCACGCCCACCGCGTCCGTCGCCGCTGGCGTAACGGCCACCGGACTCACCGGGCGTCTTCTTTCACCAGGACGGCGTCGGCGTCGTCCCCGAACCACGCGCGCACCGAGGTCATGCCGCCGGCCAGGCTGGAGGCCTGGAAACCCGCCGCGCTGAGCACCCGTTGCGCGATGTAGCTGCGCACGCCGACCCCGCACACCGTGGTGACCGCGCGCCCGCCAGCCAACTGCCGGACCTCGTCCAGACGGCCCCGCAACTGCGTGTGCGGGATGTTGACGGCCTCCGGAATGTGCCCCGACGCGAACTCTCCCGCCGAGCGCACGTCCAACACCAACGCCTGCGCCCGAAGCTGCTCTAGATCTTCCACCTGGGCCAGCGTCGTCTGGCCGGTCAGGACGTTGTCGGCGACGAAGCCAATCATCGTCACCGGATCTTTCGCGGAGCCGAACGGCGGGGCGTAGCACAGGTCGAGATCCATCAGGTCCGGCGCCCTCAGGCCGCCGCGCATGGCCGTGGCCAGCACGTCGATCCGCTTGTCAACGCCGTTCGCGCCAACCCCCTGGGCGCCGAGTATCTGCCCGGTGGACGGGTCGATGTGGACGAGCAGGTGCATCGTCGTCGCGCCGGGGAAGTAGCCCGCGTGGTCGGCGGGATGGATGCGGATCGTCGCGAATTCACGTCCCGCAGCGGTCAACGCCGCCCGGTTCGCGCCGGTGATCGCGGCGGCCAGCTCGCCGACGCGCACGATAGCGGTGCCCAACGGCCTGGGGATGCGGCGCGGAGATTCCTGGCGCAGGGCGTCGGCGACCAGGCGTCCCGCGCGGTTTGCCGGGCCGGCCAACTGGACGGGACGACGGACAGCCGTCACCGCGTCCACGCTGACCGTCGCGTCGCCGGCGGCATACACGTCGGGCAGGTTCGTCCGACCGTGGTCGTCGACGACAATCGAGCCGCGCTCGCAGGCCATCCCGGCGGCCTCGAAGACCGCCGTGTCGGGACGGGTGCCCGCGCTCAGGACCACCAGGTCCGCGTCGACCACCGTGCCGTCCGAGGCGGTGACGCGCGCGCGCCCGTCGGCGTCGGCGATGCCGGTCACGCTCGTGGACGTGTGGACGCGGATGCCCAGGCGCTTCAGCTCGGAGGTCACCCACCAGGCGGGTTCGGCGTCCAACGGGGGCAGCACGTGGTCGGCCAGTTCGATCAGATCCACGTCGATCCCGCGCCCGCGCAACGCCTCGGCGGCCTCCAGGCCGATGAAGCCCGCGCCCAGCACGACCGCCCGTGTGGCGCCCTGCGCCAACTCGCGCAACGCGATCGCGTCGTCGACCGTCCGCAGCGTGTGGACGAGCGGGTGGTCCAGGCCGGGGACGGGCGGACGCGCCGCCACGACGCCGGGGGACACGATCAGCACGTCGTAGGCGAGCTCGGTCTGGCCGTCGCTGGTCCGCACCTGGACGGTCTTGGCAGCCGGGTCGATGCCGACCACGTCGTGGCCCGGGCGCACGTCCAGCGCCAACGAGGCCGCCAGCGACTCGGGCGTCTGCACGAGTAGCGCCGACTGGTCGGCGATCTCCCCGCCGACGTAATAGGGCAGCCCGCAGTTGGCGAAGGAGACGTGGGGACCGCGTTCGAGGACGATGATGTGCGCGTCCTCATCGAGACGCCGTAGGCGAGCCGCCGCAGACATGCCGCCCGCGACGCCGCCGATCACAAGAATGGTGGAAGTCACGCAGCGAGAATACCCCATGGGGTATCAGGACGCCAATCGCGCTCGCCGGGCGGTTGTAGCCGTGTCCGCTGCGCCTTTTCCACCGACCGTAGCCGGACACGCCAAGGGACGGCCCCGTGCCACATGCGGGTGGCACAAGAACCGTCCCCGGTTGTCGTCGAAGACGACGGCTACCCCTCGTTCGGCGGGGCGAACGACGGCTGGGCGTCGGACTCGGGTTCCTGCTCCACAGGTTCCGCAGGCTCGCCGGGCGGCGCGAACGGCGCGGGCTGCTGAGGCTGCTGCGCAGCCTGGGGCGGCTGCGCGGGCGCCATCGCCGGTTGCATCGGTCGCGCGGCACCCAGTGCCGGGGCCGGGGCGGACGGCGCCAGCGACGCGGGCGCGATGACGTGGCGAGCGGCGGGGCGTCCCTCCAGGGCGGCAGCCTCGGCGATCGCGTCCTCGACGGACTTGACGGACTCGTCGTCGCTGACCTTTTGGGCGGCGATCTCGGCCATCACGTCGACCTTCGCCGGGGCCTGGAACTGGGCGTCGACGGCCTCGTCGTCGCTGAACGACTCGCCGCCGTCGCCGGTGCCGACCGACTTGGCGCCCATGAGCCCGCCGAGGCCCTTGAGTGCGTCGTTCAGTTCGCTGGGGATGATCCACACCTTGTTGGCGTCGCCACGGGCGAGGTTCGGCAGCATCCGCAGGTACTGGTAGGCCAGCAGCGACTTGTTCGGCTTGCTGGCGTGGATCGCGGAGAACGTCGTCGCGATGGCCTGGGCCTCGCCTTCGGCGCGGAGCATGGCGGCCTGCCGGTCGGCCTGGGCGCGCAGGACGGCGGATTCGCGCTCGCCTTGGGCGCGCAGAATAGCCGACTCGCGGTCGCCGGACGCGGACAGGATTTGCGACTGACGTTGGCCTTCGGCGATCAAAATGGCGGCGCGCTTGTCGCGTTCGGCACGGGCGCCTTTTTCCATCGCGTCGCGGATGGTGGCCGGCGGCTCGATGGACCGCAATTCGACGCGGTTGACCTTAATGCCCCATTTTCCGGTGGCCTCGTCCAACACCGAGCGCAATTTCTGGTTGATGTCCTCGCGGCTGGTCAGCGTCTGCTCCAAATCCAGCCCGCCGATGATGTTGCGCAACGTGGTCTGCGTCAATTGCTCGATGGCCTGGATATAGTTTTGCGCCTCATAGGCCGCGCGCACCGGATCGACAATCTGGTAGTAAATCACCGAGTCGATGTTGACCATCAGGTTGTCCTCGGTGATGACGCCCTGCGGCGGGAATGGGACGACGGCCTCGCGCAGGTCCAGGGTGTAGCGGATCCGGTCGATGAACGGCACCAGCAGGTGGGGCCCGGAATCCAGCGTCCGGTGGAATTTCCCGAGGCGTTCGACGACGGCCAACTGCTGCTGCCGAATCACACGGACGGCGCGCACCAATATGACGATCACCACAATGACGACGATGACCGCGACAATGATTCCATATAGCCCTGGCATAATTTGCTCCTATTCTGGACGGGACCAGTATGGCCCGTCTTGTGGCAGCGGAAGATTCTTGGGAAAAACGATGGCGGTCGCCCCGTCGATGCGATAGACCTCGATATCGGCGCCTGCGGGAATGATCGTGGAATCCTGGGTTTTCGCCGTCCACACTTCCCCGGCGAGTTTTACCTCGCCGCCCTCGTCGGTCACGTCGGTGATGGCAGTCCCGCTACTGCCGACCAATTTCGCCACCGACGAGCGGTAGCCGGGCATCGAGCGGACCTTGTGCAGCAACGTTGGCCGCAAAATCCACAGCAACAAAACGGCGGCGATCACGGCGACGATGGCCTGCAACCAGATCAGGCTCGGGAACGCCAACGCCATGACGCACCCCACCAGCGCGCCGCCGGCCAGCATCAACAGCGTGAAGTCGAGCGTCGCCATCTCGGCGATGGCCAAGACGGCGGCCAACGCCAGCCACACCACCCAGATCAACGTGGTGAACCACTGGGTCATGGCAACCTCCTTATGTGCTCCGAGCGTTCCTTACCTTGGGTGCCGCACGTCGCGTGAACCGGCGCGCGACGGTATCGTCACACGTCACTCACCCTAGACCGCTGTCGGCGCTGGCGCGCGCCGACCACCGGTCGCCGATACGCGACACCTCCAGCGGGAAGTCGAACGTCCGCGTCAACACCTCGCTGGTCAACGTCTCCTCGACGGGCCCGGCGGCGACCACCCGCCCGTTCTTGAGCATCAACGCGTGCGTGATGCCCGCCGGGATTTCCTCGATGTGATGGGTGACGAGGATGATCGCGGGCGCCAACGGGTCGCGGCACAGGTCGCTCATGGTGACGACCAGGTTTTCGCGCCCGGCCAGGTCAAGTCCGGCGGCGGGCTCGTCGAGCAGCAGCAGTTCGGGGTCGGTCATCAACGCGCGGGCGATCTCGACGCGTTGGCGTTCGCCCTCCGACAGCGTCCCGAACGTCCGCTCGGCCAGATGGCCCACCTTGAGCTGGTCCAACAGCGCGCGGGCGCGGGCGTAGTCGACGTCGTCGTACGCCTCCCGCCAACGCCCCAGCATCGCGTAGGCGGCGGACATGACGACGTTGGTCACCGATTCGGCGCGGGGGATGCGGTCGGCCAGCAGCGCCGACGCCATGCCGATGCGCGGGCGCAACTCGAACACGTCGACGTGGCCCATCACCGCGCCGAGCAGCGTCGCACGCCCCGAACTGGGATGCCACTGCGCGCCGACGATCTGCAACAGCGTCGTCTTCCCGGCCCCGTTGGGTCCGATGACCACCCAGCGATCCGCGTCCTCGACCGTCCACGTCACATGGTCGAGCAGCGTCGCCCGCGAACGGACCACGGTCACGTCGTCTAGCTGCACCACTGCCATAGGACCAACCTACCAATCGGCGGGGGATTTGGCTCGGTCAGATTGAAACGGTCAGATTAGAAGCAGCCTCTCACGCGCCCGTCGAATGCAGGCCGCCGTCGACGTGGATCATTTCGCCGGTGGTGGCCGGGAACCAGTCGGACAGCAGGGCGACGACGGCTTTGGCGGCGGGCAGGGTGTCCGTGGGGTCCCAGCCGAGCGGGGCGCGCTGCGCCCACACGCCGTCGAAGCTGTCCGCGCCGGGGATGGCCTGTTTGGCCAGCGTTTGCAGGGGGCCAGCCGAGACCAGGTTGCAACGCACCTGCTCGGGACCCAGATAGCGCGCCAGGTAGCGCGACGTGCTCTCCAACGCGGCCTTCGCCACCCCCATCCAGTCGTAGGCAGGCCAGGTGAAGCGTCCGTCGAACGTCAGGCCGACGACGGAGGCCGGACCGTCGAACAGCGGCTTGCAGGCCATCGTCAGGCTGGCCAACGAGTACGCCGACGTGTGCAGGGCCACGGACACGTCGTCGTACTGCGTGGACAGGAACGCCCCGCCGAGCGCCCGCGTCGGGTTCGCGAAGGCGATGGAGTGGACGACGCCGTCCACGCGGTCCATGTGCGCGCGCAGGCTGTCGGCCAGACCGGCCAACTGGTCGGCATCGGTCACGTCGAGTTCGACCAGGGGCGGGGTCGGGTCGAGGCGGCGGATCACCCGCCCGGTCAGGCTCATCGTCTTCGCCAGGCTGGTGACGACGACGTTCGCCCCCTCGGCTTGCGCCAATTCGGCGACGCGGTAAGCGATGGAGTGATGGGTCACCACGCCGGTGACCACGATGTTCTTGCCGTCCAACAGTCCCATGATCGTGTCCTTTTTCTCGTGTCCCATGCCCAGATCTAATGTCCCATGCCCAGGCCGCCGTCGACCGGGAGCACCGCGCCGCTGATGTACCCGGCGTCGTCGCTGGCCAGGAAGGCGACGGCGGCGGCAACGTCGTCGGGGGTGCCCAGGCGCGCCGCCGGAATGGTGGATTGGTAGCGCGCCACCACGTCGTCGGGCAGGGCGGCGGTCATGTCCGTCTCGATGAAGCCGGGGGCGACGACGTTGGCCGTGATGCCCCGGCCACCCAGTTCGCGCGTCAACGATCTCGCCATGCCGACCAGGGCAGCCTTCGTCGCCGCGTAATTCACCTGGCCCGCCGAGCCGAGCAGCCCGACCACCGAGCCGGTGAACACGATCCGCCCCCACTTGCCGCGCAGCATCGAGCGGGCGGCCCGTTTGGCGACGCGGAACGAGCCGGTCAGGTTCACGTCCAGGACGGCTTGCCAGTCGGCGTCGCTCATGCGCAGGATCAGGGTGTCCTTGGTGACGCCGGCGTTGGCGACCAAGATTTCGACGGGGCCGTGTGCCTCCTCGGCCTGTTTGAAAGCGGCGTCGAGGGCGTCCGCGTCGGTCACGTCGGCGATGATGCCCAGCGCGCCTTCGGGCGCTTGGCCGCTGCGGGAGAAGCTGGCGACCCTGTGCCCGTCGGCGACGAACCGCTGGCAGATGGCCTGTCCGATGCCACGGTCGCCGCCGGTGACGATGACGCTGCGCGCCTGCTGTGGGTTCACGCGACCACGGTACCGGGCGCGCGCGGGGCCTGTCTTGAGCATTTCGCACAATGTCGCGGCGTGTGGGCTGTAGGGGTGTGAGACCATCGACGCATGACACTGAGCGCGGCGGACGGGCTGCTGGCCTGCCCGCACTGCGGGGCGCCGCTGAGCGTGGCCGACGGCGACGCGACCTGCGGGCGGCATCATTTCGACGTGGCGCGGCAGCGGTACCTGAACTTGTTGGGCGGGCCGCAGCCCGCGCACGCCGACACCGCCGCGATGGTGGCCGCGCGCGTCCGGGTTCATGAGCGCGGGGTGTTCGCGGCGTTGGCCGACGCGCTGGCCGCGTCGCTGGCGGGGGCGGGGCGCATCCTGGAGGTGGGGGCCGGACCCGGCGCGTACCTCGTGCGTTGCCTGGGTGCCGACCCCGCGCGTCGAGGGCTGGCGTTGGATATCTCCACGGCTGCCGCCCGCGTCGCCGCGCAGGCCGACGCCCGGGTGGCAGCCGTCGTCGCGGACGTGTGGACGCGGCTGCCCGTCCGCGACCAGGCCGTCGACGCCGTGCTGGCCGTCTTCGCGCCCCGGAACCTGCCCGAATTCGCGCGCGTCCTGGCCCCGGGCGGACGCCTGGTGGTGGCCGTCCCCACGCCGTCCCACCTGGCCGCGTTGCGACGACGCCACGACCTATTGGCCATCCCCGACGACAAAGACGACCACCTCGCCCGACAGGCGTCGGGCCTGTTCACCCCCGTGGAGACCCTGCACGTCTCCCACCCGATCAACGCCGACCCCACGTTGGCCGCCGACCTGATCGCCATGGGCCCCAACGCCTTCCACCAGCACGTCGAGGTCACCGAACCCGTCCACGACCGGGTCGACGTCACCGTCCACGTCTGGGAGCGGTGACTCCGTCGGGGTTTTCCACAGGCGCGTGGTTGGTGGTCGGTGTTATCCACAGATTTGGTTTTGGTGGCGTATCGCAGGGTGCTGGTGCCCATTGTCACAGATGACGACCACAAACAAAGGGGCGGGGAATGCCACAAGCCACCACACCACAAACCGGGGACCTGGAGTTCAAGAAGATGCTCGGCTCCACCGACCATCTGCGGATCACCCAAGGATTCATCCAAGACTTCTTCGGCCTGCACGTCAGGCTCGACCAAATTGAGATCGCAGCACCGTACTCAATCAACCGCTACCACGACATCTTGGCCACCGGCGATGCCCAGCAAAGCCGCGATCTCCGCGAAACACTCCGCGACGTCACCATCCGCGTCGGCCTAGCAGACCTCACCCTCGAATTGCAGATACGCAAAGAAACCAACTTCGCCAAACGGGCCCTGTTCTACCTCGCCAACCTCTACACCAGCAACTACGACCGCGACCCGATAGCGGGCCGCTACGCCAGCCTGCGACCAGTATGGCAGCTATGCATCCTCGGCCACCGAATGTTCGCCTGCCCGCACGGGTTCCACATGTTCTGTTTGTACGACCGTGAGGCCGAAGAGGCCCTCGACCCAGAACTGATGCGCCTGGGGTTCTTGGAACTACACAAGCCCGACACCGACCCCGCCCGCGCCCGCTGGCAACGGCTGCTGCTGACCGGGCAGAGCGCCGACGGCGATCCTTCCTATCTACAGGAGGCAGCGTCTATTATCGGACAAGCGAACCTTTCACCCAAGGAGCACGCCGTGATCAGCCTGATGGAACAATACGAGGCCATCCGCGAAGACGAAATGATGGCCGCCCGAGACGACGGCATACGCGAGACCCAATTGGCGAACGCACGTGCGGCGCTGCGTTGGGGTGTCCCGGCATCCGGCGTGGTGGAGATCACCGGCTTAGACGCAGCCACGGTCGACCAGCTCGCCGCCGAACTGCACTAACGCGCTCATCAATATGGAAACCAACGCTTCAGATCGGCTTGATGTCGACGTCGCCGCCGCCCTTAAGTCTCACCACATCGACTAGATTCTCGGGCACCGTCGCATGACCGACCGCCGACGCGAGGATGGCTCGCACCTCCGCTTCCATCGAATGCCCACTGCTCATCACCGTCCGCACCCACAGCGAGCTCTACGGCTAGCGAGACCAATCTCGCTGGCCCTGTCGTGACTACTTGTTGCCCAAGGAGATTTTCGCGGAATTCATGCCGAGGAATCCGGCCGAAACCTGCAAGGTCAGGTGCTTCACGGACGCGGGGACCGCGAACAGCACCTGTCCGGTGGCGGACGTCTTGGGATTGAGCTTCTTGAGAAACAGGGACTTGCTGCTGTCGATGTACATGATTCCATCGCTGTCGGTCTCATACTTCGTGCCGTCCGGTTCAATCAGCGTGAAGTCGGAGCTATCAACCGTCAGTTGACTCTTGCCGGTGTTGGCGACCTTCACCGTCACCAGCATCCACTGACCCTTCTTCGAACCGAACGCGCTAGTAAGCGTGGACTTGCGTTCGGCGGACGTGACCGTCACCGCGAGATCCCCGGCCTGGACAGCATCGCCGATCCCGGCCACCTTCGGAGCCGCAGTCGCCTTCGGCGTCTCGCCCGGACAGGACTCGCTGGTCTTCACCGACGACAAAACAACGGTGGCAGTCGTTGAGACTTCCTTACCAGCGGCAGGTTGTTGCACGCAGACCTTCCAGTTCGAGGTGACGATCTGCGAACGGCCCTGCCCAGAAGCGTCTTTCTCGTCCACAACCGGGGAACCCAACGCTTTCAGCTTGGCCTGGGCCGTCGACAGGCTCGCGCCCACCAGATTAGGCATCGTGAAGGTCTTCGGTGCCGGACTCGCTTTGGCGGTTTGCCCAGTGACGGGTTTCGGCGATGACGTTGCCGACAGTCCCTTCGGAGCCGGATATACGAACCGGCGCCACGCCGCCTGCGGCTACAACGGTGCCCTGATTGCGTCGGTGGCGAGTCCTAAAGTGGGCGGTGTTGAAAGAACGCGTGCGATGACAGGTGCACGATGACTCGTTGCCGCGGGAATAAGGGGGAACCATGAACGACACACCACGCTTTGACCGGCCTGGGTCGCAATGGCGCATCCAACAGGCCGCCGATCTTGGGTGGTCGTATCAAACACACGATAAGGCCACCTATGACCAGTGGAAGGATGCCTCCAAGTCGATGGGCGTGCAGTACGGCATGCGCGGCACGGATTTCATCACCGGGATGGCTGACGACGCCAGTTTCGTCGCCTTCGAGGACCAGGGGGCCAGCAGGGGCCTGTTCTGGCTGGCCATCGGCATCCGCAGCGCGGTCGATATGCCTGGCCTTCGGATGGTCGCCATGTTCGACGGGCGCCCGCTGCGGAACAAGCGGATCAGCCTCTACGCGGTCTCGCACGGAGGCTATCCGCCGGGAGACGCCTACGACATCGTCCCGCCGGACCGCACCGGGACCCTGACCGCATGGCTGGCAGGCCAGGACCAGCGGATGTCGTACTGCCACCGGAACGGATGGCTGTGGATGAACCCCGCCGAGTTGCTGTGGGCGGCGCTCGACCCGGACAACTTCAGGCAAGTGCTGGCCGTGGTCCCGCAACGCGTACGCGTCCTGGCAAGCCTCGACAACCTCCTGCGCCAGCAGGCGGGCATATGACAGCAGGCGGGCATATGAACTGGGCGACCCGGCTCTTCGCGTCGAGGGCTGCCGTTTCTGCCGAGGCCTGGCGCTAATGGGCAGCCCTCGGCCTGAAGGGCAATGGGGGAGCCACAGAGTGGGAGGGGCTTGGGGGCCACGCCGTCGCGGAGCTTGGGGTCACGCCGTCGCGGGGCTATGCGCGACCGTAGGTCGCCTTTTCTTTTTCTATGACGCTGACGTAGCCGGCGCGCTGGAGGTCGTTGGCGCGGGCGTTGGCGGGGACGGCCAGTAGGCCCCGGACATCGGCCACCGACGAGTAGCCGTGGGACGCGCCCCAGGCTTCGACGCCGGACAGGAGCGTCGACGCATAGCCCACGCCGTGGCGGATCAGGGCGGAGGTCGTCTGAACCACGTCGGCGCCCGAGAGAAGGTACTTGACCACGTCGTCGGACGTTTCCACGCCCGTGGTCGCCGCCAACGAGAAACCTGGCAGGTGGTTGCGCAGCGCGGCTATCCAGGTGCGCGGGAGGTTCGCCTCCTGGGGCCACGAGAGGTCCGCGCCCGGCACTAGGGCCACCGCGTCGAGGTCGACGTCCGGCTCGAAGAAGCGGTTGAACAACACCAGGCCCGCGATGCCCGTGCGGGACAACTGCAACGCCAGGTGGCCCACCGACGAGAAGTACGGCGTCAGCTTGACCGCCACCGGGATCGACACCGCGTCGGCGACGGCGGCGGCGATCTCCAGGTGCAGCCGCTCGACCTCGGCGCTGGTCATGTGGACGTCGCCGGGGACGAAATAGATGCAGCATTCCACCGCCGCCGCGCCCGCGTCCTGGAGCTGCTTGGCGAACTGCACCCAGCCACCCATCGTCGAGCCGTTGAGGCTGGCGATCACCGGCACGTCCACGCCCGAGGCCGCCTGCTCCACCAGCCGCAGGTACTCGACGGACTGGGCCTGGGGGCCGTCGTCGTCATAGCCGGGGAAATACGTCGACGCCTCCGCGAACGAATCAAAGGCCAGGTCCATCCCCAAACCGTCTGCTTCGGCCTGCTGGCGTTCCTCGAACAACGAGAACATGACGACCGCGCCCAGGCCAGCGTCGGCCATCGCCCGCATCCCGTCGACGGTCTGCGACATCGGGCTGGCAGAGGCCACCAACGGCGAACGCAGCGTCAGCCCCAGATAGCTGGTCGACAGATCCATCAGTGCCTCGCTCCGCCCGCGAACCGCTCGGCGCCACGGGTGGCCATCTCCTCGTACTCGGCCCAACGCCGGTTGACGGCGTCCTGCCCGTACTCCAGCAGCCGCTCGGCACGATCGGGGTCGGAACTCATCAACATGCGGAAACGCAGCTCCTTGGTGTGGTACTCGCGCAACGGGATGCGGGGGCGCGGCGAGTCGAGCAGGAACGGGTTCCTGCCCTCGTCGCGCAGCACCGGGTTGTAGCGGATCAGCGGCCAGTGGCCCGACGCCACCGCCGCGTACTGCTGGTCGAGGCCCTTGCGCATGTCGATGCCGTGCGCGATGCAATGGCTGTACGCCAGGATCAGGCTCGGCCCGTCGTACGCCTCGGCCTCGCGGAACGCCTTGAGGGTCTGCTGCGGGTCGGCGCCCATCGAGACGCGGGCCACATAGACGTTGCCGTAGGCGATGGCCTGCAGAGCCACGTCCTTCTTTTCGGTGATCTTGCCCGCCGACGCAAACTTCGCCACCGCGCTCAGCGGCGTCGACTTGGACGCCTGGCCGCCGGTGTTGGAATATACCTCCGTGTCCAGCACGAGAATGTTGACGTTGCGGCCCGACGCGAGCACATGGTCGACGCCCGCCGAGCCGATGTCGTACGCCCAGCCGTCGCCGCCGACGATCCACACCGAACGGCGCAGCAGATGGTCGGCCACCGAGCGCAACTCGGCCACCAGCGGGGAGTCGGAGTCCATCGCGTCTAACCGCTCCTTTAACGCGTCCACGCGGGCGCGCTGCTGCGACAGGTCGGACTCGTAGAGCTGCGGGGCGTCCAAGATGGCGTCGACCGTCTGGTCGTCCAGTTGCGAACGCAGCGACTCCAGGCAGCGGCGGGCCGACTGCGTCTGGATGTCGGCGGCCAGGCACAGGCCCAGGCCGAATTCGGCGTTGTCCTCGAACAGGGAGTTCGACCACGCCGGGCCGCGCCCGTACTTGTTGGACGACCACGGCGTCGTCGGCAGGTTGCCGCCGTAGATGGACGAGCAGCCCGTCGCGTTCGCCACGGACGCCCGCCCGCCGAACAACTGGGTCAGCAGCTTCAGGTACGGCGTCTCGCCGCAGCCCGCGCAGGCGCCGGAGAACTCGAACAACGGCTCCAAGAACTGGGTGCCCCGCACGTTGGCGAAATCCACCCGGGACCGGCGGTTGACGGGGATCGTCTCGAAGAACGTGACGTTCTCGCGTTCCTTGTCCCGCTCCAGCACCAACTCCAGGTTGATCGCCTTGCGGCCCCCGCCGCGTTTGACCGGGCACGCCTCGACGCACAGGCCGCAGCCGGTGCAATCCTCGGCGTAGACCTGCAACGTGTACTGGGAGCCGGGGAAACCGGCGGCGTTCAGCGGCGCGAACTGGAAGCCTTCCGGCGCGCCGTCGAGGGCGGACTGCGTGTAGTACTTCGCGCGCAGCACGGCGTGCGGGCATACGAACGCGCAGTTGCCGCACTGGATGCAGGCGTCCTCGTCCCAGACGGCGATGATGTCGGAAATGTTGCGCTTCTCGTATTTCGTGGTGCCCGACGGGAACGTGCCGTCGATGGGCAGGGCGCTGACGGGCAGCGAATCCCCCTTGCCTTCCAGCATGGCCGCCGTCACCGTCCGAACGAATTCCGGGGCGTTCGCGGGGACCGGCGCGATCATCGGCGTGTCCGAAACCACCCGCTGTGGAACCGTCACCTGGTGCAACGCGGCCACCGACGCGTCCACCGCGTCCTCGTTCTTGGCGACCACATCGGCGCCCTTGCGGGCGTACGTCTTGCGGATCGATTTCTTGACGGCCTCGATCGCCTCGTCGCGCGGCATCACGTTCGAGATGGCGAAGAAGCACGTTTGCAGCACGGTGTTCGTGCGGTTCCCCATGCCGGCGGCGCGGGCCACCGTGTTCGCGTCGATCGTCCACAACTGGACACCCAGCTCGATGATGCGCTCCTGCATCACCTGCGGCAGGTGCGCGAACAACTCGTCGGGCGCATAGTGGCTGTTGACCAGCAAGACGGTGCCGGGGCGCGCGTACTCCAGCACGTCGACCCGTTCCAGGATCGACCACATGTGGCAGCCGATGAAACCGGCCTTGTTGACCAGGTAGGGCGCCTGGATCGGGTGCGGGCCGAAACGCAGGTGCGAGACCGTCTGGGAGCCGGATTTCTTGGAGTCGTACACGAAATAACCCTGCGCGTACGTATCATCCTGGGAACCGAGGATCTTGATGGTGTTTTTGTTCGCGCCCACGGTGCCGTCCGAGCCCATCCCGTAGAAGACGGCGCGCAGCGTCGCCGGGTCTTCCAGGTCCAGGTCCGGGTCGTAGGGCAACGACGTCATCGTCACGTCGTCGTTAATGCCGACCGTGAAACGCGGCCTGGGCGTCGGCTTCGCCAGCTCGGCGAAAATGCCCACGGCCATCGACGGCGTGAACTCCTTGCTGGACAGGCCGTAACGCCCGCCGACGACCACCGGCAACGACCCCCGCGCGCCCGTGGCGAACGCCTCACCCAGCGTCGAGTTGACATCAAGGAACAGCGGCTCGCCCGCCGAACCGGGCTCTTTCGTCCGATCGAGGACGGCCACCTTCGTGGCGGTGACCGGAATAGCGGCCAGCACGGCCTCGACAGGGAAGGGCCGGTACAAATGGATCTGCACGACGCCGACCTTCTCGCCGCCGGCGCGCAGATGGTCGACGGCGGTACGGACCGCCTCGGCCCCCGACCCCATGACGACGACGACGCGTTCGGCGTCCGGATCCCCGTAATAGTCGACGGTGTGGTACTCGCGACCGCTGACGCGCGCGAATTCGGCCATCGCGTCGGCGACGATGCCGGGCACCGCCGCGTAGTACGGGTTGACCGTCTCGCGGGACTGGAAATACGTGTCCGGGTTTTGCGCGGTGCCACGGATATAGGGATGCTCCGGGGACAGCGCGCGCCCGCGGTGGTCGAACACCAACGACTCGGGGACGAGCTCGCGCAACTGGTCGTCGCTGAGCAACTCGGCGCCGTTGACCTCGTGGCTGGTGCGGAAACCGTCGAAGAAATGGACGAACGGCACCCGCGAGCGCAGCGTCGCCAATTGGGCGATGACGGCGAAATCGTGCGCCTCCTGCACGCAGCCGCTCGACAGCAGCGCGAAGCCGGTCTGGCGCACGGCCATCACGTCCTGATGGTCGCCGTAGATCGACAGGCCCTGCGCGGCCAACGACCGGGCGGCGACATGGAACACCGTCGACGTGAGCTCGCCGGCGATCTTGTACATGTTCGGGACCATCAGCAGCAGGCCCTGGGAGGCCGTGAACGTCGTACACAACGCCCCACCCTGGAGCGCGCCGTGCAACGCGCCCGCCGCGCCACCCTCGGACTGCATCTCGATGACGGTGGGAACCTCGCCGTAGACGTTCGCCTGGTGCTGCGCGGCCCACTCGTCGGCCAGCTCGGCCATCGTCGACGACGGCGTGATCGGGTAGATGCTGCACAGCTCGTTGAGCCGGTACGCGGCATAGACGGCAGCCTCGTTGCCGTCGATCATCGTGCGGGTCATGCGTTCTCCTCGATCATCTCGATGGCGTGGACGGGGCACTGCTCGAAGCAGCTCCCGCAGCCGGTGCATTTGTCGTAGTCGAAGCGGTAGCGCAGGCCCTTGCCGAGTTTGATGACCGCCTCTTCGGGGCAGGAGCCCAAGCATCCGTCGCACTCGAAGCAGTTGCCGCACGACAGGCAGCGCCCGGCCTCGACGTGCGCGGCCTCGTCGCTCAAACCGCCGACGATCTCGTCGAAATCGGTGACGCGCTCGGCTGGCTCGAGTTCGGGCTGGGTGGTGCCGCGGGCGTCGCCGAAATACCACAGGTTCAGCTTGGTGAAACCCGCCAGGTCGTGTTTGGGCCGCGTCGGCAGCGTGTGTCCAGCCAGCCAGGCGTCCATCTGCCGGGCGGCGCGTTTGCCGTGCCCGACGCCGACGGTGACGGTGCGCTCGGAGGGGACGGCGTCGCCCCCGGCGAAGATGCCGGGCACGTCCGTCATCAACGTGCGCGGGTCGACCGCGACCACGTCGTGCTCGAAACGCATCCCGGGGATGCGGCGCAGGAAGCTGGAATCGGTCTCCTGGCCCAAGGCCAAGATCACGGTGTCGGCTTCGAGTTTCTCGAATTTGCCGGTGCCGTGCGGGCGGCCGTTCTCGTCCAGCTCCATGACTTCGACCGTCAGGTCGTCCTGCTCGACCGACGAGATCGTGCGCAGCCAGTTCATGGTGACGCCCTCGCTCTCGGCGCCCTCCAACTCCTCGGCGTTCGCGGGCATCTGCTCCTTGGTGCGCCGGTAGATGATGACGGACTCGTCGGCCCCCAGCCGACGGGCGACGCGCGCGGCGTCCATCGCAGTGTTCCCGCCGCCGTAGATGGCGACCTTGTGGCCGATGTCCGGGCGCTCGCCGGAGGCCACGTCACGCAGGAATGTCACCGCGTCGAGCATCTTCGACGCGTCCGCATTCGGAATGTCGACCCGGCGGGACAGGTGGGCGCCGATGGCGACGAAACACGCGTCGAACTCCCCGCCCTCCTTCTCGGCCATCAGGTCTTTGACGGTGTAATTCGGAACGATGCGCACGCCCAGGTCGACGATGCGGGCGATCTCGGCCTCCATCACGTCGCGCGGCAGGCGGTATTCGGGGATGCCATAACGCATCATGCCGCCCGGCAGCGGCGCGGAATCCCGGATTTCGACCTCGTGGCCCAGCAGCGCCAACTGGTAAGCCGCCGACAGCCCCGACGGCCCCGCGCCCACGATCAGCACCCGGTGGCCGGTGGACTTCTCGGGCTTCGTGAACGCCCAGCCCTCCTTCAGCGCCAAGTCCCCCAGATACCGCTCGACGGAGTGGATCGACACGGTGCCGTCCAGCTCGACGCGGTTACACGACACCTCGCACGGGTGGTAGCAGACGCGCCCGTGGATGGCGGGGAACGGGTTGTTCACAACGAGTTCGCGCCAGGCGGCCTCTTCTTCCCCGGCCTTCGTCAGGCGCAACCACTCCTGGATGTTCTCCCCCGCCGGACAGGCCCGGTTACACGGTGGCAGCAGATCGAGATAGACCGGCATTCGCGTCCGCACCGGGGCGACCCGCCCCCCTTCGGCAGCCAGGTCAGGCAAGTGGGTGATATCGCGCGCCATATCTCTTCTTTCGTCAGGTGAGCCGTGAACCATGCTCACGATCCAAGGTATCCGACCCCACTGACAGTTTTTGGGCGAGCCGCCAACCCAGCTTGGTCGGGGATAACGATCCGAGGGGTGTCCTTCATAGATTACACGTAGCCAACCCGTCCGATCCACCCGGCGCGGCGGCAGAACCCCCTGGAATTGAACCAGAACAACCTATGCTCCCCCGCCCCCGCACACACGCCTCCACGCACACCGCTCCACGCCCCCACCCCGACGCCGAGGGCTGCCCTAAACGCCGAGGGCTGCCCTTCAACGCCAGCCCTCGGCGTTGAGGAGGCTCCGACTGCCGCGCCGGGGGCTGGCGCGCGTTGATCGGCGAGGGTTGCGCTTCCGTCTGGAAGCCGGGAGCCCCCCTTTCGCGAGGGTGATATCATAGATATCACCAGAATGAAAGAGGGGCGAGATGTCAGATGTCCTCATCAGGGATGTGCCACCTGCGGTGATGCGTCGGTTGGACGAGCAGGCCGAGCGTTTGCGGCTGTCCCGCAACGAGTTCTTGAAGCGCCAACTGAGTGGTTGGGCGGGCCAACAAAGCGCTACGACCGTGGGGGATGACGACTGGGCGGCTTTTGACAGCGTTTTCGCCGATCTCGGTGATTCGCATGTGATGGCCCAGGCATGGCGGTGATGCGTTGGCTGGCAGATAAATCTGCTTTGGAGTGGATGAGCCGGTCACAGGATCGGGATGATTGGAACGGGCGTATCGAACGAGGTTTGGTTCATCTGTCCTCGATCACCCGCCTCGAGATTGGGTATTCGGCCCGCAATGGCGCGGCTGCCCGTGTGGCTTTTTCCGTGCCGCCGCTTTCGCTGATGCCGGTTGAGTATGTGACCATGGCAGTGGAGGATCGTGCCCATGAGGTTCAGATGATGCTGGCCGAGCGCGGGCAACATCGTGCCCCGTCGATCCCCGATTTGCTGGTTGCGGCGAGCGCTGAACTGGCCGGACTGGCGGTTTTGCACGTCGACAAGGATTTCGACCTGATTGCTGCCTTGACGGGACAGCCGGTCGAACGTCTGGCCCTAGCTGCAGATCGACTGGCGACACAATGACAAGTGAGCGAGGGTAGCTCGGAGCACGATTTACTCAGGGTGCATAGGGGTGAAATTGAGGCACGTGAACACAGCGATGAGCGGATCTGGAACGAAAACGGCTCGTTGCCCACCTGCCGAGCGGCGGTATAAAATTGAACACGTAGTAAGCGCTACGTGATGTGATGGTTGGTGAGGCCAGCGCTAACTAGCCCCACCAACCGAGTCCTTCGGTACCTTCTAGCCGAACGGCTCATGCAGTGATCGCACTACGTAGTAAGCGATGGCTGCGAGGCGCGCCAGCACTGTGACAATAGTCACGATGCGGCGCGCCTCGGCGTCTTCGCTTCCACGGCGCGATCCCTGCGATGGGGACGGAGCATCGTCCATACCCATCACCCCCGATCTATTCGGAGTGCCCGGAAAAGCCGGGCGGCCCCGCTCCGCCACGACGGCGGAACGCCTTGGGAAGGAAGACCGGAAGCACGCCCATAGTAGGGACCGCCCCCACAATCCGCGAATCGATGTCGGCCACCGCGAACGCCCACCCGCACCCCCACACCCGCATCCCCACCCCACACGCCCCCACCCCACACGCCGAGGGCTGCCCTTCTTGCCGAGGGCTGCCTGTTTCAACAAAAACAGGCGCCAACCGGCCATCTGGGTTATCCTCGCAGCCATGTCACCTACCGACGGGCTGCCACGACGCATCGACTATGTGCACCACGGTGCGATCGGACGGCTGGCGGGTGCCAAGGCTGCGAAACCGCCCACTCCGGCTTTCCTGCGCCGAGCCGGCATCGTCGCTCCACGATCCGACCCCGACCGATATTTCGATCCCAACAGCCGGATGGTGTCCGCCTGGCTGTCCAGATTCAACCGGCGGTCGTTGTCTGTCAAGGACGGAACTCTCCCGCAACAGCCAACTCCGGATGGGCTGCTCATCAACACTGACGTGACGTGGGAAACCAAACGCCCAAGGACTGCGGCAGGCGTGTTCCGCGTCTTCGGCGACGCCCGGTACCAGTCGCCCCGCCTCGTGATCGACGGTTCATTCCTGGACTTGGCCGAGGAGCAGGCCGTCGAAGTGCTGGTTCGCCAGTTGCCGGTGTGGGGCGCGGACTACGACGAAGTCGTCATCCTGTTGGGCCGCCATGCAGACGGATATGTACACTGGGGACATGGCAGAAGTCGGTTACTACCTTGACGGCGACCTTGACGCCGTCCGTTCGCTGATCGACGCCGCAGCCTTTCCTGGGTATGTCCACGTCGAGCCGACCGACGCGTTCACCAATGCCACGATCGGCATCTACACGCGCACCGAATGGCTGTCGAAGCAGGAAGCCGAGCGTATCCTCGGCGTGCCGCTGATTGACGAGGAAGACCTCGAATTCACCGACGAATACGCCTTCCTCAAAACCCCGCAGCCAGCCTGACCCCCAACGCGCCCCGCCCCACCAACGCCGCGAGGCGTGACATCTGCACACCCAGGCCGAGGGCTGCCCTTCATGTCGAGGGCTGCCCCTCAACGCCAGCCCTCGGCGTGTGGAGGGGGTTGGGGAGCAGAAAGGGCAGCCCTCGACGTATGGGAGGCAGAGCTGGGAGCCGGACCGGACCAGGAAGGGCAGCCCTCGACGTTAGGGGCAGCCCTCGACGCGTTGGGGGAACGGGGTTGGGGGGAACAAGGGCCGCGCGAACAGGCACAGCACACAGCGACGGGCGGAGACCTTACGGTCTCCGCCCGTCGCTTGAATCAGGGGCGATGGGGTTGCCCATCGTCTTGGGCCGGGGTGGGGGGTCACCCCGGCGTGAGCGGTGCTCCACTGGGCCGGGGCGGGGATGCCACCCCGGCGTGAGCGGGTTACTGCTCCTCTTCGGACTTGCGGCGCCTCACGATGACCGCCACCAGGCAGCCGATCGCCACTGCTAGCAGCGCCACACCGCCGACCGCCAGCGCGCTCGACGACGACACCAGGGTGCCGCCCGTGCCGATCTTCGGGATCAGGACGGTGACGTCCGTCTCCGGCGACACGTTGCCAGCGGCATCCGTCGCCGTCACACGGATCAGGCTTCCCGGCGCCAACGGGGTCGTCGGCGTGCAGGAGAACGCACCGGTCGAATCGGCCACGACGTTCGTGCAACCCGGGATCGGCTTGCCGTTGGCGTCGTGGATGGTGATCGTGTCACCAGGCTCCGACGTGCCCGTGATCGTCTTGCCGTCGGTCGGGTTGACGATCGGGGCAGCCGGCGGGATGGAGTCGACGTTGAAGGTGATCGGGTCACCGGCGGGGCCTTGGTTGCCCTGCGAGTCGACCTGAGTCGGCGTCAACGTCACATCGCCTTGCGGCAGCGGCTGGGTCGGCGTGCAAGACCAGGTGCCATCGGTCGATGTCACCACGGTCGAGCACACATCCACGGTCTTGCTCGGATCCTTCGGATCAGGCATCGTCACCGTGACCGTCGAGCCAGGCAGCGCGCCCGTCCCGGTGATCTTCGGCTGGTCGGTGTTGACATGGGCGCCAGCAGCCGGGCCGGTGATCTGCGGCGGAACCGTGTCCACGGTCACCGTCACAGGCGTGCCCTGCTCGACGTCCTTGTTCTTGTCCGTCACCACCGGGATCAGCGTCACGGTGCCGGTCGGGCCCGAGATCAGCGGGTTGGTCGGCTGGCAGGTCCAGTTGCCGCTGGCATCTGGCGCGATGTTGACGCAACCGTCGATCGGATTGCCCTTGTCGTCGGTCACCGTCACTGTCGAACCCGGAACCTTGTCGGTGCCGCTGATCGGCGGGGTGGCCGTGGCGATCGTCGACCCGTTGGCCGGGTTGGTGATCGTGGCCGGTGTCGTGTCGACCGTCACCGTGCTCGGCGTGCCCGGAACCACATTGCCGTCCGAATCGGTGACGACCGGAGTCAAGGTGTCCTGGCCGTCAGGCAACGGCGAGGTCGGCGTGCACGACCAAGCGCCCGTCGTGGCATCGGGAACGATGTTCTCGCAGCCGGGAACCGGGGTCTTGCCGTCGGGGCCGATCACGGTCACGGTGGCGCCAGGCTGGGTCACCGTGCCGGTGATGTCCGGCGTGCCGGTGTCAACGGTGGTGCCGTTGGCCGGGCCGGTGATCGTGGCCGGCGTCGTGTCGACATTCACCGTGCTCGGCGTGCCCGGAACCACATTGCCGTCCGAATCGGTGATGACCGGCGTCAACGTGTTCTGGCCCTCGGGCAGCGGCGAGGTCGGCGTGCAGGACCACGTACCGTCATCGGCAACCTTGGCCGGATCGCAACCCGGGATCGGCTTGCCGTCGGAACCGTCGACCGTCACACTCGACCCGGGCTTCGCACCCTTGCCGGTGATCTTCGGCTCGCCCGTGGCAACCGTCGTGCCGTCAGCCGGACCGGTGATCGTGGCCGGCGTCGTGTCGACATTGATCGTGTCAGGCGTACCCGGAACCACATTGCCGTCCGAATCGGTGATGACCGGCGTCAACGTGACCTGGCCGTCAGGCAGCGGCGAGGTCGGCGTGCAGGACCACGTGCCGTCGGTAGCAACCGTCGCCGGATCGCAACCAGGAACCGGGATGGTCTTGGTCGGATCCTTCGGATCAGGCATCGTCACCGTCAC
>Ga0123357_10001217_pt1 | contig 26935 bp, 22 predicted proteins | sample TergutEmb28metaG_FD_89873 | JGI IMG/M metagenome (GOLD analysis project Ga0123357, IMG submission 89873) | Embiratermes neotenicus P4 segment gut microbial communities from Petit-Saut dam, French Guiana - Emb289 P4 | ecosystem: Host-associated > Arthropoda: Insects > Digestive system > Gut ...
GAGCAGTTCATCTGGGGTGGTCGGCGGGGTTGTGACGACGTCGGGGTTGTATTCCAGCAGTGGGCCGGAGGGGTAATAGGTGACGACGACGCCCTGGCCCTGGGCCAGTGTCTGCATGTCGGCGGCCGGCTTCAGGTAGTTGGCCATGTTCGGCAGACGATCCTTGAAGGTGTCGGCGATCGGCAGATAAAGGTTCTGGGAGATGCCGGAAGCTAGGCCGTCGGTGCCCGTCAGAACCATGTCGATACTGACGCGGCCGGCGTCCTGCTGTGCCTTCAGCTTGCCGGGCAGGTCAGGCGCGGTGCCGGTGTCATAGGTGACGGACGAGATGATGTCAGGGTGATTCTTGACGAAATCGTCGATCATGCCCTGGGTCAACTGGAGGTCGCCGGCGACGTCGAGGATGTTAAGCGTGACAGGGCTGGACGGCTTGTCGGGAACGGCGTCGGAGGTGCCGCTCGGGTTGTCCGATGGAGCGGGGGCCGGGGTCGGCGCGCTACATGACGCCACCAGGCCGAATGTCAAGACCGCCGCGATGGCCGCGATTGTCTTACGATAACGGAGCTGCATTGTCTTTCCTTTTCTGGTTATGTCCTTTTCAAAGGGCGGTGGTGATTGGTGGGTGGATGGGTGGTCTTTGATCGTCTGCGCTAGATCTACTGTGATGCTTCCCCCTTCTCAGCCGTTGGCTGTGACGTCAACGCGAAGAACTCCCTGGCGTTGAAATATGAGATGTTGCGTACCAATGCCTCCAGCCGGCTGGGGTCGTCGGTGATTTCACCGCGTTCGGCCCATTCGCCGACCAAATCGCAAAGGATGCGCCGGAAATACTCGTGGCGCGGATATGACAAGAAGCTGCGGGAATCCGTCGTCATGCCCACAAAGTTGCCGATCAGCGATTGTTCGGCCATGGTTGTCAATTGCTGCCTGATGCCGCTGCGTGTGTCATTGAACCACCAGGCGTTGCCAAGGGTTAGACCTTGTTGCATTGCACCTTGGAAGCATCCCATGACCGACGTGATCGGCATCCAGTCGTTGGGGTTCAGCGAATAGATGATCATGCGCGGAAGGGCACCGGATCCGGCCACCGAGTCGAGGAACTGCGCCAGCGAGGACGCCAACGGCTGGTCGGTCATCGCGTCTATTCCAACATCGACACCCATCGCCTTGAACAGCGCGCCATTCAAGTTTCGGGTGGCGTGGAAGTGTAGCTGCATCGTCCAGCCGCGGTTGGCGTAGATGCGGGCCAGCGCGATCAGCATCGCGGTGCGGTATTGCATGACCTGGGCCGGTGTCGGCGACTGCCCGGCCCGGCCGGCCGCGAGGATGATGTTGAGCTGTGCCGGAGTGGCATCGGCGAAAGCGAACGAGTCTATACCGTGGTCGGACAGCCGGCCACCGGCGTCATGGAAGTAGTCGACGCGTGAAGCCAGCGCGCTGACCACGTCGGAAAAGTTCGTGATGCTGGTTCCAGTCACCTGTTCCAACTGGTCGAGCCACTCGGCGAAGCCGGGGCGCTCAATGTTGATCGCCTTGTCGGGACGGAAGGCCGGCACAACCTGAAATGACTGCTCGGACGTCAACGCTTTGTGCCAGCGCAGATCGTCGAGTGGGTCGTCGGTGGTGCATACCACCTCCACGTTTGACCGCCGGATAAGGTTGCGCCGGGAAAACTCGGGGGTCGCGAGCATCTCGTTTGTGCGCGCGAAAATGGACGCGGCCGTGGCGGGTGTCAACTCGTCGGTTATGCCGAAAATACGGCGCAGCTCCAGGTGCGTCCAAAGGTGGACGGGGTTACCCGCGGCTTTCTCCATGGTCGCGGCGAAGGCCTCGAACTTCGCCTCATCTGGCGCGTCGCCCGTGATGAGGTCTTCCGGCACGCCGTTGGCGCGCATCAGGCGCCACTTGTAGTGGTCGCCGTAGAAGCCGCCTTCGGTACGGCCGCCGAGCCAGACCTCGACGATGTTGGTGAAATTTCCGTCGTCGGCGATCTGTTCCGGGCTGAGGTGGCAGTGATAGTCGATGATTGGCAAATCCTCGCACTTGGCGAACAACGCCTTGGCGGTGTCATTCGTCAAAAGGAAACTGTCGCCCAAGAAGCTGCTGGTCATTCTGTGACTCCGTCTTTGAATATCGCGATTTGTTGCATTCGGCTTGCCTCATTTCGTGCGAGACGGCCGCCCGCCGTCTGCAGCACCAGGTCGGTGAATGACTGCGCCACCTGAGCCATTGGTTCGGTTAGTAGCCCGCCCGCGTCGAAATCGATCCAGCTGGGTTTCCGTTCCACGAGGCTGGTGTTTGTCGCTACCTTGACGGTTGGCACGAAGGTGCCGAAGGGCGTGCCCCGTCCCGTCGTAAACAAGACGATTTGACAGCCCGCGCAGGCCAGGGCGGTGGACGAGACGAGATCGTTGCCTGGCCCGGACAGCAGCGACACGCCTGACTGAGTCACTTTTTCCCCATAATCCAAGACGTCAACCACGGCACTCGTGCCGGCCTTCTGGATCGCACCGAGGGACTTTTCCTCGAGCGTCGTGATGCCGCCCTGCTTGTTGCCGGGGGACGGGTTGTCGTAAATCGGCTGGTCGTATCGCCGGAAATAGTCCTTGAACCAGTTGATCATGGCAACTATCTGTTCGAAGACAGCCTGGTCGGTGGCCCTGGACATCAACACCTGCTCGGCGCCGAACATCTCCGGCACCTCGGTCAACACGATTGATCCCCCCTGCCCCACCAAGTAATCGGCAAACTGCCCCACCAGTGGGTTGGCGGTCAGGCCTGAAAAGCCGTCCGATCCGCCGCATTTCACGCCCACGCGCAGCTTCGACAGTGGCACGTCGATTCGTGTGTCGGCGCTCGCGACCGCGTCCAGTTCTTCAAGCAGACGGGCCGCCTCGTCCATCTCGTCGACGGTGTCCTGCGCGACCATGAACTTGACGCGCGCCGGGTCGTACCAGCCCAACCCATCGCGAAGCGCGTCAAGCTGGTTGTTTTCGCAACCGAGTCCTATCACCAAGACGCCGCCGGCGTTGGGGTGACAGACGATGCCTTGCAGGATCGTGCGGGTGGCCGCCAAGTCGCCACCCAGTTGAGAGCAGCCGAAAGGATGATCCGCCACGACGACGCTGTCGAAGTGGCCAAACCCATCGTGCGCCTGCTCGAACTGGCGGGCAATCGCCTGGGCCGTCCCATTGATGCAGCCGACGGTCGGCACGATTAACAAGGTGTTGCGTACGCCAACGTCACCATTGCCGCGCAGGTAGCCGGGGAACGTCAGTGTCGGTTGCCCGGCGACCGGCACATCCGGGCGCGGATTGTATACATAATCCAGGTTGGCGTCCAAGTTGGTTGCCAGATTGTGGCTGTGTACCCAATCGCCAGCCCGAATCGCTTCAGTGGCATGCCCGATTGGGAAGCCGTACTTGAAGACGGGTTCGCCAGCGGCAATATCACGCACGGCGATCTTGTGGCCGGCGTCGATGGTCTGGCGAGCCGCTAAAGAGATGCCGTCACAAGTGACGAGATCGCCCGCAGCAAGCGGTGCGCAGGCGATCGCCACCGAGTCGTCCGGCGCCAGCATGATGACGTTCATGACAACCCCCTGACCAGAGTTCGCACGCCGTCCGACTCGATCTTGGCAAGGTCGTCGCCGACCAGTTGGGCAAGGCCAGGGATCGCAGTCAGGTCCTCGCCCCACAGACTGGCATCGGCCAGGACAGTTGGTACAGAGCCGTCGGCGGCCGCGAAAGCTGTTGTGACCGCGGGTAGATCGGCGGCCACCACGTTGCCGCCGCGACCGAAGTAAATCGACAACAGGCCAGCCAAGGCCAAGCAGGTGCGGGGAGGCAGACCCCGTCCGTCGGTCAGGTTGGCTTTGATGATCGGCAGGAGCCGGGAAACAAACTTCGACGCCGAGTTCAGCGCGATGTCGGCAAGGCGGTGCTCAATCGACGGGTTGGCAAACCGTTGCAGCACCTGGGCCGCGAAGGCCTGCAGCACGGGCCTCGGCAACGAGAGCGTAGGAATGATTTCCTCGTCCATCTGTGATTCGACGAAGGCGGCGAAGCCGGTGTCGGCGACGGCCTGGCCGACCGTTTCCAGGCCGGCCAACCGGGCCAACTGGGCAATTGTGGTGTGCGGAGCGTTCAGCAGGTAGACCTTTTGGTCGTGGTAGGCCGCCAAGTCGTCGGTGATCACAACATTCAGGCCAGCCTTGGCAGCGGGCCACAATTGCTCGATCGAGGCTGACCCTTGGATGGCCCACAGCATGAAAGGCTCGGTTTTCACGATCAGAGTGTCTTCGTAGCCCCATTCCTGCCACAAAGCCTCGGCACGATTGGCTGGGTAGCCCGGCGTGATGCGGTCAACCAAGGTGGCACAGAACTGATTCTCGGTTTCAACCCAATGCGCGAAGTCATCCTCCCAGGCGAAACGGCTCGCACACTCCAGCACGGCTTTCCGCAGAGCGGGGCCGTTGTCGTCAATCAGTTCGCACGGCAGAATCAAGAACCCAGGCAGGTTGGCTTGGAAGCGGCGCCGCAAGAGATGGGTCAGTTTGGCGGGGAATCCCTTCGGTGGCGCGGACTCGCCGGTGTCAGTTGGATCGACGGCGATACCCGCCTCGGTCGTGTTCGAGATGATGATCGTGGTGTCCGGGTTCTCGGCCAGGGCTAGGAAGCCGTCCCAATCGCGATACGGGTCGACGGCTCGATTGATTGCCGTGACAATGTCATGGCTGGCAACCGGTTGCCCGTCCTGCATGCCCTCAATGAGGACGGTGTAGAGCCGATCCTGGGTCTCGAGTTCGGCCACCCGGCCACTCGGCAACGGTTGGACGACTGCCACACCGCCATCGAAGACGCCGGCATCGTTCATTTTCTGGAGCTGCCAGTCGACAAACCCGCGCAGGAAATTCCCTTCGCCGAACTGGATGATGCGCGTCGGGCGCAGGGGTCGGGGCCCCATCGTCGCCTCATTCAAACGCAACACTTGTTCCTCCATGTGCGCCATTGCGGATCAGATCTTGGCCCAGCTTCGCGACCAATCTCCAATGAAAACGTTTTCAGTCGTCTATATGCAGTTTGACTACGTATGATTCATAGCCGACAGACATATCACGGTAACGTTTACATGGCAATGAGTCTAGCACCGCGAGCTGACGTGTCAACTCGTCTTTACCGAATCTCAACCAACGAGCGGGCTATGACGGACGGCGGTCCGGGGCGACCCCGGATGAGGCCCGCACCACTAGTTCGCCCGGCCAGGGCGTATCAGTGACCACCCCGCTGTCGCTGGGCGAGGTCAGTTGCTTGTTCAACAAGTCGACGGCGCGGGCACCCATGCCAGTGATGTCGATGTGGAAGGTTGTCAGAGGCACCGCCGCGAACTGGGCGACGAAAGTGTCGTCACAGCCTATGACGCTCATCTGCGAAGGAATGCTGAGACCGCGTTCGGTAAGCCGATTCATGAAGCCGATAGCCATCAGATCGTTGAAGACGATGGTGGCTGTGGCGCCGCTGGCCACTGCCAGATCGGCCGCCGCTGCGCCGCCCGTCACCCGGGGTGCGAAGCTGCCCAGGTCGATGATGTTCAGATCGGCCTTCTGTTCCACGGCGGTCGTTAGGCCTTTTCGCCGCATCCTGTCCGACCAAGATGTCTGGGGGCCACCGACGTATGCGATGCGCCTATGACCGAGCGCATACAGGTGTTCCGCCGCCTGAAGCATGGCAGCCGCGTAGTCGACGCTAACCGACGGCAACCCCTCGTAGGTCGAGTTCACCAGCACAACATTGAATCCTTTTGCGGTGGCCGCGTCCTCAACCAGTGCCCGCGGCGAGCACAGCAAGACGCCGTCGGTTTGGGTGGCAAGAAGCCTGAGGAACTTCGGTTCGCGCTCGGGGATCTCGTCGGAATCGACCACGAAGGTGGTCAGGCCGGATTCGCGCGCATGAGCCTGGACGCCTTTCGTGATCATGGCGAAGTAGGGGTTTTCGAGGTCGGGGACCAGCAGCCCGACAGTGCCCGTCTTGCCCGATCGCAACAGCGCCGCCACCCTGTTAGGCCGGTAGCCGAGGGCAGTTGCAATGGCTTGGACGCGCAGACGGGTGGATTCGGTCACCTGGTTCGGTTGGCTGAACACCCTTGAGACAGTCGTTGTCGAGACGCCAGAAACTGACGCCACATCATGGATGGTTGCCACTGCTGCCTTCTCTTCGTCGCGGACTGATCGCCACGAATATCAAAGCACAGGCAGCACTCCCGCGCCAGTCTTGGGCTTGCGGCGACGGCAGCTCGGGTGGCGAGGTCCTCAGCCTGAAAACGTCAGTGTGGCCATGGCGGCATCTTCAAGCGTTCCCAGGTCGGGTTGGGATGTCGGATAGATGCCCAAGAAGTAGACCCAGTCCTTGCCGTCCCCTGGGTCGATGAGGGCGACGTTGATTGTGAGGTTCACGCCTTGAAGGGCGTCGTCTTCCGTCGCGCAGATCCGCCAACCGTCATGGGCCGAGACGGTCATGGCTTTGCTTGAAACCGTCTGCGACGCACCTTGGGCATGCATAGACATGATGACGCTGGCGGCCGTCGCGGCGTCCGGCGTGTCTTCCGAGCGGGGGTAGTCACGGAGGCTGATCTGGGCCACGTGGGAATCGCCGCCGATTGGATTCAGCCAGACGGTCATCTGGCCAGGCATGTGAGACTGGTTGGATCTGGCAACCCAGAAGTCTGACCAGCCTTCTATCCCGCACACCGACAAACCGTCATAGTCAAGCCGGCCCGTCAGGCAATCAGCGGTTGTGCGTTTCGGTGTTGGGTCGGTGGCCGGGGAATCGGCTGCGGTCGTCGTAGGCGTGAGCATCGTTGGCTCGGGTCGCGTGGGCAGCGGGCGCAACACGTGGGACTGGGTTGGTTCGTCCCACTCCGACACCGTGGGCGTGGACGAGCTGGGAGCTTCAGCGGGATTTCGGGTTCCGGCCCCGCGGCCTTGCAGAAGGAGTGAGATGAGAACGGCCGCGACGACGACCAACGCGGCAAGGGCGATCATCCACTTTCGGTCCGATTTTTCCTGATCGCCCTGCGGTGGACGCGGCGTCCCAGGCGGTGGGATGTTGTGAGGATCCGGGGTAGTCGCGTTAGACCAAGCTTCACCGTCCCAGTAGCGAAAACTCCCGTGAGTTCCGCTTGGGTCGGGGTACCACCCAGCTGCGGCCATGTCAGAGCGAGGGCAGTAGCGTCTGCAGTTCGTAGGGGGTTACTTGGCTGCGGTATTCCTCGTACTCGGCGCGCTTGTTGCGCAGGAAATAGTCGTAGACGTGTTCACCCAAAGTTTCGGCAACCAACTCGGATTCTTCCATCGCCTCGATCGCCTCGCCCAGGTTCGACGGCAACGCCTTGATGCCCAGGGCTTTGCGCTCGCGTTGGCTGAGCTCCCAGACGTCGTCCTCGGCTTCGAGCGGCAGCGGCAAGCCCTTCTCGACGCCGTCCAACCCGGCGGCCAGAAGCACCGCGTAGGCCAGGTAGGGGTTGCAGGCGGAGTCGATGGCGCGGTACTCGACGCGCGCGCTCGACGCCTTGTTCGGTTTGAACAGCGGTATGCGCACCAGGGCCGAGCGGTTGCTGCGTCCCCAGCAGACGTATGACGGCGCCTCGCCGCCGCCCGTCAGGCGCTTGTAGGAGTTCGTCCACTGGTTCGTGATGACGGTGATCTCTGGCGCGTGCGCCAGCAATCCGGCGACGAAGCTTTTGCCGACATCCGACAGCTGGATCGGCGAGGCCGCGTCATAGAAGGCGTTGGTGTCGCCTTCGAACAGGCTCAGGTGGGTGTGCATGCCTGACCCGGGGTGCTCGGTGAACGGCTTCGGCATGAAGGACGCGACGATGTTTTGGCTTGTCGCCACCTCCTTGAGGACGACGCGGAACGTCATGATGTTGTCGGCCATCGACAGCGCATCGGCATAGCGCAGGTCGATCTCGTGCTGGCCGGGGGCTGCCTCGTGGTGGCTGAACTCGACGGATATGCCCATCGCCTCCAGCATCGTGATGGCGTCGCGTCGGAAGCTTGTGCCGGTGTCTAGCGTCGTGTGATCGAAGTAGCCGCCCATGTCCAGCGGGGTGGGCCGCTCGCCGGGTATCACCGGGTCGCGGAACAGGAAGAACTCGATCTCGGGGTGGATGTAGAAAGTGAAGCCCATGTCGGCGGCCTTGCGCAACGCCCGCTTCAGCACGTGGCGCGGGTCGGCGCCGGCGGGGGAGCCGTCCGGCAGCGTGACGTCGCAGAACAGGCGCGCCGTACCTGCGTAAGTGCGCCAGGGCAGCAGTTGGAAGGTGGACGGATCGGGCCGGGCCACCATGTCCGACTCGAAGACCCGCGCGTACCCCTCAATAGCCGAGCCATCGAAGCCGACGCCCTCAGTCAGCGCACCCTCCAACTCGGCAGGTGAAATGGCGACCGACTTCAGCGCCCCGAGCACATCGGTGAACCAAAGACGGATGAACTTGATGTCGCGCTCTTCGACGGCGCCGAGCACGAATTCGGTCTGGCGATCCATGTATCCAGTCTGCCAGTTGCCACGCCCTCCAAACTCATCAGGGCCGGAATTGTCATGAACTTGTGACGTGAGGCGGGCCTTGCAACCTATGATGGGTGCGTGTATTTCCCGGTTTATCTGCTCATCGCGTTGATCATGATCGGGATTTCACTCGGTGCGGCGCGTCAAAATCGGAAAGATGCCAAAAGCGATCAGAATCTGCCCGTACTCCGCGCCCCGACACCCGACTCCTTTGCCAAAATCGATTTCGAAGTGAAGCATGGCAATGGCATAACCATGCTCTTGCTAGTTCCAAGCATCATCTTTGTTCTCATCGGGGTTTATCTCGTACTCGGCACTTTGTCTGACGGTGACGGGCTGTTGGGAGATGACGGGGCAGGTGTGATGGGTCTGGTATTCATCGTTGCTTGGGGCGCCGGCATAGTTTTGGTCCACTATTACCGACGGTTCGCGCTTCACGTCGCTGGCACCACAATGCTTGTCACTCCGCACTTTGCGAGCGCGCGGGTGGCGCAGCCCTCAGAAATCGGGCAACTCGTCTACATTCCATCCCCGCCCGGGTTCGCTGGAATTTGTGCCAGGGACACATCAGGTCGCACTCTTTTCTCGGTCAACGTCGTCGACCGTTACTTTGCGGACCTCGTTTTGTGGCTTTACAGGGTTCGCCCCGATCTGTTCACACCCCAACTCCAATGGCGGCTGTCGCTGCATCTTGGCGAGGCCGGTTTCAAACCCTTGCCAGGAAGCCCTGAAAGTCGCTCCAATGAATGACATGCAACAATGGGGGTGTGCCAACATATCGTGACCGCGCAGTCGTCCTGCGGGCCTACAAGCTGGGCGAGGCCGACCGGATCGTCACACTGTTGACGCAATACAACGGCAAGGTGCGGGCGGTGGCGCGAGGGGTGCGGCGTACGTCCTCGAAGTTTGGGGGCAGGCTGGAGCCGTTCTCGCATGTGGATGTGCAGTTGGTGCGGGGGCGGACGCTGGATGTCATCGCCCAGGTCGATACCGTCGCCGGGTACTCCAAGCCGCTGCGCGACGACTACCCCCGTTTCACCGCCGGCGAGGTGATGCTGGAGACGGCCGACCGGCTGGTTGCCGAGGAGGGTGAGCCAGCGCTGACTCAGTACCACCTGCTGATCGGAGCGCTTCACGCCCTGGGCTCGACGTCCACAGATGACGACCAAGCCCGAACCCCAACGATGATTCTCGACTCTTATCTGCTGCGGGCGTTGGCGTCGGCAGGCTACAAGATCGCGCTGACGGACTGTGCCCGTTGCGGGCAGGCGACGCCGCAGCGGTGGTTCTCGGCGACGGCCGGGGGCCTCGTTTGCGGTGCCTGTAAACCTCCGGGTGCAAGCCCGCTGGGTGCGGCGACCTGGGCACTTCTAGGCGCTTTGCTGGCCGGCGATTGGGGGACGGCCGCAGCGGCAACAGCCGACGCCGAGGCGCAGACTCATGCTGCGGTCGACGCCTTCACCACCTGGCACATGGAACATTCGTTGCGGTCCTTGCCGCTGCTGGACGTCGGCTGACGCTGGTCAGTTTTGTCAGCGGTCGTCTATAGACTTGTGAATCATGTTGACGCAGCCTGCCTTGTTTGATGCGCCGGAGGTACACGCATCGTCCGGTGAGGCTTCCCATGTCCAACAAGATACCAAGTCTCGGGGTGCGGTCTTTACTAAACCTGACGTTGTGAGTTTCATGCTTGACCTGATCGGTTACACCTCAGACAAGGACTTATGGACGTTGCGTCTGCTTGAGCCAGCCTGCGGTGGGGGCAGTTTCTTGATTGCTGTCGCACGACGTCTACTCGATTCGTGGAGTCGTAGTGGGCAACCTGACACGGTGCTCGACTCAGCTGTCAGGGGTGTCGAGGTACATAAGGAAACTGCGGCTGCAACGCGTCGGGCGCTCACAGTCGTGCTCGCATCTGGCGGACTGTCGGCTTCATCAGCGAGACGCATCGCCGCGTCATGGTTGGTATGTGATGATTTTCTGACGGTGGACATTGAAGGGCAGTTCGATGTCGTCGTCGGCAATCCGCCATACGTTCGGCAAGAACTAGTACCGGCCCAGCGCCTCTCAATGTACCGCCGGCTGTTCCCAACAATGGTGGGGCGTGCTGATCTATATGTCGCGTTTTTCGACAAGTCCCTGGATCTGCTTGCTGCTGGCGGGAAGACCTGCATGATTTGTGCGGACGCTTGGACGCATAACGACTACGGACGAGAACTGCGTCGGCTGGTCACCCAGCAGTTTGCGTTGCGTGTATATGTGGATATGTACGGCCTAGATGCCTTTGAAAACGATGTCGGTGCTTATCCGTCGATCACTTTGATCGAACGCGGTCTTGCTGGTGACGTCCGGGTTGGCACACCAGCGTCCACTGATGCGGCGGAATTGTCGGCGCTTGTTGTCGCATTGACTGATGACGCCGGCGCCGCCGTGACTGTGCCTGCACCGCCGATGGGCGATGCGCCATGGCTGCTCCGTAGCGATGACCGTCAGGGGGTCGTGCGAGAATTGGAGGCTCGTCTGCCTTCGCTGGAACAGGCGGCTTGCCGGGTCGGCATAGGCGTCGCCACCGGGGCGGATTCCGTGTTCGTGGCTCCATACGACGAGCTTCCCGTCGAGGATAACCGCAAGCTGCCTCTGGCCGTCAGCAAGGATGTGTCGGACGGACGAGTGACTTGGCACGGCCTGGGCGTGGTGAATCCGTGGGCGGACGAGGGCGGGTTGGTCGATCTGCACCAATTTCCACACTTGGCCGCCTATCTGGGCCAATATCGTGACCGTTTGGTTGCGCGGCATACAGCGAAGGCAGCCCCATCATCTCGTTGGTACAAGACGATTGACAGAATCACGCCGGCGCTGACGTGGCAACCGAAGCTGCTGGTCCCTGACATCAGGGGGGACGGCGACGCAATCGCTTACGATGACGGGCATCTGTACCCGCATCACAACCTTTACTACATCACATCTGATACATGGGACTTGCGTGCGTTGCAAGCGCTCCTAAGGTCCGGAATGGCCCGACTGTTTGTTGACGCCTATGCAGTGAGAATCGGTGGCGGCTATCTGCGATTTCAAGCACAGTACTTGCGGCGCATCAGGATTCCCATGTGGAGAAACGTTGACAGTGACATCAAGAATGACCTCGTCCGTGCTGGCGTTTCGGGTGACATGGTGCCTACATCGCTGCTAGAACGCGCCTGTGGCTTGGACGCTGGGCGCCTGGCCTTCATGAAGGGGTGGCAGTGAGTCTTGACTTGAGCGCTCTTGAAACGGATGCGTCCAAAGCGGTGGCACGTTTTTGGAATACCCGCGCTGATGCTGCTGCCCGCCAGGTCGTCGGTGGTGGTGCTGATCACGGCGAGCGCGCGGGTGTGACCGCTGGCAAGAATATGGACGGGTTCGTTGATCTGCTTACCAAAGTCGCCCGGGCTAACGGGTTGGCGAACGCACGAGTTTGTACCGATCGGGCGTCATTGACACTGCCCGGTTATTACAGGGCCACCAAGAATTGGGATTTGCTGATCCTCAACGGATCGCGGTTGCTTGCCGCTGTGGAGCTCAAGAGTCAAGTCGGCCCGTCTTTCGGTAACAACTTCAACAACCGCGCAGAAGAGGCTATCGGCACGGCGCACGATTTCTGGATCGCCTACCGGGAAGGCGCGTTTGGTACAGACCTGCCGCGTCCTTTCGTTGGATGGCTGATGCTCGTCGAAGATGCCCCAGCGTCCCGCGCGCCAAGTCAGCGTCTCGACGCTCCGCACTTCGATGTCTTGTCCGAATTTCGGGGTGCTTCCTACATCGAACGTTATGAGATACTCTGCCGCAAGCTCATGGTCGAAAACCTGTACTCCTATGCCAGCGTCATGACGACACCCAGGGTGGAAGGATCATCGGGTGCATATGGCCAAGTTAGTCAAACGACGAGTCTGCAAGCATTCGTCGCAACCTTCGCCAGCTACGCTGCTGCCGAAGCAATCAGGGTCCAATGATCCTGACGCTGCTACTCGTCCCTGGCGTTCGGCAGTGCAATCCAGGCGCCAGCCCTCGGGTGACGCCGAGAACGACCTCGGTCTTGCCTTATGCCAGAATGGTGAGGGAACCTTCCGATGAAGAAAGACCTGGTCATGACTACCGCGCTCAGTCATCAAACATTGCCCGCCGGTTCGCTGGTTGGGGCGTCCGCCCCGCCGATCCCTGGCATCGTGCACCTCGGGCTAGGGCAGTTCCACCGGGCTCATACGGCCGTCTACACGGCTCAAGCTATGGCCGTCGAACCGGGCGCGTGGGGCATCGTCGGCGTCGCCAACCGGTCACCCCAAGTGGTTGATACGATGCGCGCGCAAGACAACCTTTACAGCGTGCTGGAGTTAGCGCCAGGCACCGAGAATGTCAGTGTCGTGGATGTCCACCGGGGTCTGCTGGTGGCCTCGACTCAGGGCGACGAAGTGGCCGCAGCGATAACTGCGCCGTCCACCAAGATAGTGACGCTGACGATCACTGAGGCCGGCTATCACACCAGCACCACCGGCGGATTGGACGTCGCCGACCCGGCGATCGCTGCCGATCTGGCCGCCATCGACGACGCCAAAACGCCGTTGGGCCTACTGGTAAGGGGTTTGATCATCCGCTGGCGTCAGAATGCCCAACCCATATCGGTGCTCAGCTGTGACAACATGCTGGCGGCCGGGCATACCACACATGACCGGGTCGTCCAGTTTCTGCAGGCGGCGGATGCACCACATGACGTGCTCGATTGGGTGGAAAAGTCCGTCGCATTCCCCAACGCCATGGTCGACCGCATCGTCCCCGGCACCACGGACGCCACCCGCGACGCCGTCCAGCGCGTTTTAGGTGTGAGGGACGAGGTGCCCGTCCCGGCCGAAAAATTCACCATGTGGGTGCTGGAGGACGTCTTTGCGGCGGGGCGCCCGGCCTGGGAAAAGGTCGGCGCCACATTCACCGACGAAGTCAACAAGTACGAATTCGTCAAGTTGCGTTTGCTGAACGGCGGCTATTCGTTGCTGGCTAATCTTGGGGTGTTGGCCGGTGAGGCCACCAACCCGGGTGCCATTGCCATCGACTTCATTGCTGAGTGCCTGCGTGCCGCGCAGGAAAATGAGTACCTACCAACGCTGGATTTGCCGCGCGAATTCGATGTGGTGGCCTATATGGACGAGCTGTTCGAGCGGTGGGCTAACACCGCCCTGAATGACGCGACCTGGCGGGTGGCAACGGACAGTTCGCTAAAGCTGGCTCAGCGCATCGTCGTGCCGGGTGATTTTCACATGCAGCGGGGCGAGATGCCCCACCAGTTGGCACTGACGGCGGCGGCCTGGATTTGTGTGGCCTGCCCACCGGCTGGGTTCGACCCCGGCCCGGTGGCTCAGCGGGTGGTGGAACCAAAGGCTGCAGCTATGAAGGCGGCTGTCGCCGGCGCCAGCGGCGTCCGCGACCATGCGCTGCGCATCATGCAGGCCGGCATCCTGCCCGACCTGTTAACCCGTTGGGACGCATTCAACGAGCGCGTCGCTGACTTCGTGGAGACGATCACCAAGGCTGGTGTTGAGGCGGCTGCCCGCGAGGCGTTGGCCGGCTAAGTCACCGAGGAGGTAGCCATGAAAACCCTAGTCATCAATGCCAAGGAAGACCTTGACATCGTCGATAGCCCGACGCCCGAACCGGGCGACGGGCAGGTGCGCCTCAAGGTGGCTTATGTGGGCATCTGTGGCTCTGACCTGCACTACTACTACAACGGTGCCAACGGCACCTTTGTGGTGCGCGAGCCGCTGACGCCGGGCCATGAGGTGTCGGCCACCGTCGATCTCGACCCGTCCGGCAAGTACGCGGTGGGCACGCCCGTCACGGTGCATCCGGCGACCTTTGGGCCTGACATTGCCGGGCTGGAGGGCGACGAATACCGTCATCTGCGCCCCGGTGGTTCGTATCTGGGCAGCGCCTCGACCTGGCCGCACACCCAGGGTGCCATGGCGCAGTATCTGATCGTCGGGGCCGATATGGTGCGCCCCTTGCCCGCCGGGTTAGACCTCAAAGCGGCGGCACTGGCCGAGCCGCTTAGCGTCGTCTGGCATGGGTTGGCCAACACAGGCACCAGCCTGAAGGGGCTGGACGTGCTGGTGTGTGGCTGCGGGCCGATCGGGTTGCTGGGCGTCTTCGCGGCGCGCACCCAGGGTGCCGCCTGCGTGACGGCGACGGATGTGCTGGACGGTCCGCTTGAGCGGGCCAAAGCCTTGGGCGCCGACGCGACGCTGAAAGTTGGCGTTGACGAGATACCGGCCAATCGCTTCGACCTGGTCATGGAATGCGTCGGCCTGCCGGTTTCGGTGAGCGCCGCCATCGCCGCCGCCAAGCCGCGCGGTCATGTCGCCCAGATCGGGATGCTCACGGGCGGGGACTTGCCCATCGCTCTGGCCGGCTTGGTCAACAAAGAGCTGACTATGACGGGCGCGTTCCGGTTCAACGACGAGATCGACGAGGCGGTGAAGATCATCGCCGCTCACCCAGAGGTCGCCCAGGTGGTAACCCACGTCCTCCCTTACACGGATGCGGTAGGGGCCTTCGCCATCGCCAAGGACTCCCAAGCCTCGGGCAAAGTGCTGGTCAGCTTCGCAGACTGAGTCTGCGATATTTGTCGATCGAGTGCTGTGTTTCTTGTCAGTAGCCTACTGGCATTCGGGGCAGAGGCCCGAGACCTCGATGACGTGCTCGATGGCCGTGAAGCCGTGGGTGGACGCCATGTAGGCGGCCCAGTTTTCTATGGGCGGGGCGGCGATCTCGACCGTCTTGCCGCATTGGCGGCAGGTCAGGTGGTGGTGGTGTTGGGTCGAGCAGCGTCGGTACGACCATTCTGGGGTGCCGCCCGCCCGATGGGCATGGACGGCGTCGAGGTCGCCGGCGTCCGCCAAGGCCGTCAGGGTGCGGTAAACGGTGGCCAGGCCGACGGGTTCGCCTCGCTGCGCTAGTCTGCCGTGCACCTGTTGAGCCGTCAGCCACTGGTCGGTGCCATCGAACACGGACGTCACCAGCTCCCGCTGGCGGGTGCGACGGCGCGGCCGGGCTGAGGTGTCTGTGGGCGTGCTGACGTCAATGCTCGTCATAGTGATCTCCGTGCGGCGCGTGGCGATGACCGCCGAAAAGGTAGTCGACGTGGTCGTCGTGCAGGACGGCCGAAGCCGCGCCGACCTGTTCGGGCACCTCCGCCACGACGTGGTGGCCCGGCGTCGGCTCGGTGACGTCGTCTAACTTGGGGTGACGATGCCGGTGTATCGCCGAACCGCCGGCCGCCAGGGCGAACACAATGATCGCCGCGACGACGATCGTCGGACCGGACGGGGTGTCGGCAGCGGCGGAAATCAGCGTCCCGCCACCACCCACGATGACACCGATGCCCATGGCGATGCCAATGGTGGCACGGAAGCTGCCGGCCAGATTTTGGGCGGCCGCCACCGGCACCACCATCAAGGCGCTGACCAGCAACAGCCCGACGGTACGCATCGACAGCGTCACGGTGATGGCCGCCATGGCGACGATCACCAGGTTCAACATCCGTACCGGCAGCCCCTGGGTGCGCGCGTAATCCTCGTCGACGCAGACGCTGAACAGCTGCGGCGACAGGCCAATGCCGACCACCAGCACCACTGCGGCCAGGGCCATGATCAACCCGATGTCGCCTGTAGTCACGGTGATCAGCGACCCGAACAGATACTGGCTGAGCGTGCCGGCGCCCTGCCCGGCCAGCCCGGCCAGCAACAAGCCGACGCTGATGCCGCCGTAGAACAGGATGGCCAACCCGACGTCGGCGGTGGCGTGCCCGCGTTGCCGCAGCAACTCGATGCCGAGAGCGCCCGCCAGGCAGATGACGATGGCGACTGGAAGCGGTGCGGTGCCCGTCAACATGGCCAAGCCCACGCCGGCGATGGCGACGTGGCCCAGGCCGTCCCCCAGCAGCGACAGCCGACGCTGCACGATGTACGCGCCGACGGCGGGGCACAACAGACCGGAAATCAGGGCGGCGATCAGTGCCCGCTGCATGAACCCGAAACTGAACAGATCGGCGAGAGTCATCGTCCGGCCTCCCTTGACAGCCAGACTGCCCACGTCGGCGAGTGCGGCTCGTCATCGTGATGATGGGTGTGTTCGTGGGGCAGCGCGCCGGCCGCGGCCTGCAACGGCCCGTCATGTATGACGACGCCCTGGCGCAGCACCACTCCGCAGTCGATCATCGGCTGGAAGGGTCCGAGTTCGTGCAGGACGACGAGGATCGCCAGCCCAGCCGATTTGAGGCGCTCGAGCACGTCGGCCAATTCGTCTTGGCTGGCAGTGTCGAGCCCGGCCAGTGGCTCGTCGAGCACGATCAGGTCGGGACGGGTGGCCAGCGCCCGGGCGATCAGAGCTCGCTGCCGCTGCCCGCCGGAAAGGTGTGCCATCGGCTGACGGGTCAGATCCGCCAGGGCAACCATTGCCAGGGCGTCGTCGATGGCCGTCTTGTCGGTGGGTGTCAGGGGCCGGAAGAGGTGCCGGTGGGGTAGACGTCCGCTGGCCACCAGCTCCCAGATGGTGGCGTTGCCCACCTGAACGGCGCCACGCTGGGGCACATAGCCGATGCGTCGCCAGTCGTGGAAGTTGTCCAACGGCGTGCCGAACAGACTCACGTCACCGGCCTGCCGCGGTATCAGCCCCAGGACGGCCCGCAGCGTCGTCGTCTTGCCCGAGCCGTTGCCGCCCAGAAGCGCGACAGTCTCACGCTCGCCGACGGTCAGGTCGACGCGGCGGAGCACAGGGGTGGCATCGAGCGAGACTTCGAGACCGGTTGCCTTGACTGTATTGTTCACCGTTCAATCACACCCATTCGCTTGACGCAGGGCGTCGAGGTTGGACGCCATTATCTGCAGATAGTCCGTGCCGCGACTGGCCGCGCTGAGGCCCTCGATCGGGTCGAGGACATCGGTGCGAAGGCCCAGATCGGTGGCCAGGGTGTTGGCGTAGTCCGGGCTTATCAGCGTCTCGAAGAACACCGTCGTCAACCCCAGGCTTCGGGCCGTGGTGGCGACCTCGCCCAACCGTTTGGGGCTCGGCTCGTCCTCGGGGGTGACGCCGGCGATGGCCAACTGTTGCAACCCGTACCGCTTGGCCAGGTAGCCGAAGGCGGCGTGCGTCGTCAAGAAGGACGTGCGCTGGCACCCCGTCAATCCGGTGCGGTAGCTGGCGTCGAGGCTGGCCAGTCGGCCCGTCAGCGTGGCCGAGTTGGCCTGGTAGTCGGCGGCGTTGGCCGGGTCGGCGGCGGCGATGGCGTCGGTGATCGCGGTGGCGAAAACCGCCATGTTGTTCGGGTCGAGCCAGGTGTGGGGGTCGTCGGCGTAGCCGTTGGCGGATTCGCCTGTTATGTCGGCGCCGTCGCTGGAGGCAAGAAGTAACTGCACCAGGGAGCCCGTCTCAACGATGTGGTCGGGTGCTGCCTGTGCGACGGCAGTGTCGATGGCGGCGTCCACGCCTCGTTGGTAGACCACCAGGGTGGCCTGTTTGAGCTGGGCCGTCTGGCGTGGCGTCAGTTCGTAGTCGTGGGGTTCGGTGCCCGGCGGCACGAGAGTGGTTACGTCGGCGTGGTCGCCGACGATGGAGGTGGCTAGGAAAGCGAAGGGGTACATGGCAGCGACGATTTGCGGCTTGCCGTCGGGCGGTGGGGGCGATGCCGCGCACCCGGTGGCGGCAAAAGTCAGGGTCAGGACGGACGCCAGCAAAGCGCTACCCCAACGATTGAACATGAGAACCATTATCATTTAGCCGGGTCAAGCCTGTCAAGTAGCCCCATATGGCCTTGAACGGCTGGGTATGCTCGGAGTACGCCACAACAATCAAGAGTGTGGCGGGGATGCCACCAACTGGACATCACTGGGAACAACATTCATGTTGATTGACCGTGGCACCCGCCTGCCTCCGCGACTGTGGTATTTAGCCGGAAGGAGGTCTGGCTTGGTATGAAGCGGTTTTCGAGATTCGCTATGGCGGCATGCCTGATCACCGGCGCGATGTCGTTGCCAACCCTTGCCTTAGAGCCTTCCGCCGACGCGGCCGTCGGCACGGTCTATGGACCGTACACCGTCACCAACGTCGTGCCATCGGGTGGCGCTAACATCGCCAGCGCCGGCGGCGTCTACGAGGTCACCTCGGCATCGGGTTCCATCATCGTCAGTGGCGGTAGCGCCGCCGACCCCGTCGTCTTGGTGCTGAACGGTGCGTCGCGCACTGCCCCCACTTCGCCATTGCAGATCATAGACACGGCCAATGTCATCGTCTACCTGGCCGGGACGACCAACAACATCTACACCTGTAACGGCGCGTCCAATAATCCGAGTTCAACACCCCAGTCGGGCATTTATGTGGCCACGGGCGCGACGCTCACGATCGACGGCACGGGCAGCCTGACGGCCAACGGTGGGCGCTACGCGGCAGGTATCGGCGGCACATATGTCGCAAGGTCCTACGTCGAAGGAACTCAAGATCCGAACGCCAACGGAACGGTCATCGTCAAGGGCGGCACCGTGACGGCCAACGGCGGTATCGGCGGCGCGGGCATAGGCGGCGGTCTGAACGGCGACGGCGGTACCGTCACAATCGATGGAGGCACCGTCGACGCCATGGGTGGGGCGGCCGCGTCGGGCGCCGGTGTCACCGGGGGCGGTGGTGCGGGCATCGGCGGTGGCGGGAACATCGGTCAATCGACGGCCGGTTCAACTGGTATGTCGACCGGTGATCAGTCGTCCTGGGCGGGCTACATAACCATTAACGGTGGCGACGTCACGGCTACATCGCAGATCGGCAGTGCCGCCATCGGCGGCGGCTTCTGGTCGGGCGACGGTTTCATCACTATCAATGGCGGCACGATCCACGCCAACGCCAAGTCAGGTGGCACAGGCATCGGTGCGGGCGGCCGGTCGGCCTGCGGCCACGTCACCATCACCGGTGGCAACATCACCGCAGCCGGCACATCACAGGCTGCCGGCATCGGCAACGGCACCGGCGTCACCGGTTGTGACATCACCATCTCGGGCGGTGTCATCGTGGCGACCAGTGCTGTCTCCAACGCGTCCGGCATCGGCGGAGGTTCCGACACGTCGGGCAACCCTGGCAGCGCGTCTGTTGTCATTACGGGCGGTAACGTCTACTCGGCCAACTCCGCCGGTCAGATCCGCGTCAACTATGACCCCACCAATGGCACGGAAAATGGCGACCAGAGCGTCTACGCGATCGTCGTCCAACTGCAGGATCAAAACGGCCAGCCACTGCCCGGCACGTCCATGACCGTGCCAGTGGACGTCGACGGTTACACATACAACTACACCGCGACCACCGACGCCACAGGCAAGGCCTACCTGTGGCTACCCGCCGCCGACTACAAGATCTTGTTCGAAGACGCTGCGGCCGGCACATATACGGACTATTTCTTGCACGTCACCGTGCCCGCCGACGTAGACCAATACGACCCCAACACCAACATCGGAACAATCCGGATCGTCGCCGACGAACCGGCCTGGTCGCTGACGGAAAAGGTGACGACCAAGCTTTACACCCCTGGCGAACTGGATTTGAGTATCGACCACAACAACCCCTGCACTGACACCTCGGCCACCAAGGCCACTTGCGATAGCGGGGAAATTGCGGGGGTCAAGTGGTTTCGTGAGGACGTTGCCAACCCCGTCAACACCATCGCCACCTTCGACACGGGTTTCGCAGCTGCCTCGTCTGCCGATTCCGGTACCGACACCGGCACCGGATCGGACGAGTTGAACTTGCAGTCCGGCTCCACCAAGAACCTGAAGACCTTCGTGATGCCGATCACCCACAATGGCCGCTACTGGGTGCAGACGCATTACATCGCCATGAACACCAACCTGGACGTTTACACCGTCGCCTTCATCGATGTCACGAACCTCTACACGCCGGTGGACGTGTCGGTGCGCGACGTCAATGCCGTCACCGGCGCCGTGATGGTGAAATACACGACGCTGACGCCCATCAGCCCGGCCACCCAGGCGGGTATACCCTTCGATCTGGACGGATCGGTGTTGGCTGACGCGCCTGATGGTTACGACACCCTGGTCTACACACGCAACCCGTCCGCGCCTGCTCCGCGCTGGCAGATGACCCTGCCGGGCGCCCCCTTCGCTGCCGCGTCGGGAACGCCGGAGACCTCCCTCGTCACGCTTGACGCAGCGGCCAGCCCACAGGCGTCAGCAGACCCCGATAGCACCGCGACGGCGCTGCTCTACACGGTGGAATACACCGACACCGAGCCGGTCACCACCACCACCTTGACGGTCTCGAAGTCCGTCGACGGGCCGATGGCCGACCAGACCCGCACCTTCGAGTTCTTCCTGTGGATGCAAGACGCGGACGGCCCGCTCAATGGGACCTTCGACTGCACCGACCAAGGCCAGCCCTGCCCCGATGGGCCGGTGGTGGTCGTCGACGGGCAGGGCACTTTCGACTTGGCGGACGGACAATCCATCACGCTGGCCGACGTTCCCTTGGACGCCAAGGTGCAGGTGACCGAGACATTGGTCGCGGGTTGGGCCCCGTCATTCACCGATAGCCTCGACCCGGCGACGGTCGTGTATAGCTACGGCACGGAACTGGAACCGATGACCCCCGATCGGGCTTTCACCTTCACGAACGTCCGCGAGGCCCCGCCAGCCACCGGCATGGACTTGGGTGATGTCGGCAGCCTCGTTTCGCTTCCCGTCGGCATCACGGCATTGATAGCGTTCGCCTATCTGGGGGCCCGCCTTTTGCGCCGGAAAGGGGGACGGCCATGACGCACCGTGCCCACGACCTTGACATCGATGACCTGGATGGCGTCAACGACCTCACAACCACCATCCGTGCGGCGCGCGCGATGGATGACGACGAGTCGTGGCCTGACGAGGACGAGTTCTGGAGCGACGACGATTTTCGGGATAAGGAAGCAGTCGAGGCCCAGCCCACAGTTTGGCGGGACCTGGCCGGCTTGCTGCTCAAGGTGGCTGTGATCGTCGTCGTCTTCGGACTGATCTTCAGCTTCACCCACGGCGTCGCCCGCAACACAGACCCGGACATGGCCCCCACCGTCAAGGCCGGCGACCTGGTGATGTTCTACCGCTTGGACAAGAACTATCAGGTCTCCGATCTGGTGATGGTGCGCTACCGGGGCGAAAACCAGGTTCGCCGGGTCGTCGCGCAGGCTGGCGACGTCGTCGACATCACGGCGGATGGTCTGGTCGTCAACGGCGCGCTCCAGCAGGAGCCAGACATTTTCCAGCCGACCAACCGCTATGCGGATGGTATTCGGCTGCCGGTCACCGTGGGGCCGGGCCAGGTTTTCGTCCTCGGTGACGCCCGGGACAACGCGACCGACTCGCGGGTCTACGGGCCCGTGAACGCCAAGGACACATTGGGCAAGGTTATCGCCGTCGTCAAATGGCGCGATCTGTGAGACAAGTGAATAGGCAGACAAGGAAACGACATGAAAAGGATTCAATAATGCGACGCATAATCAAACCATTGGCGACACTCGCCATGACGGCCATTTTCGGCCTGACAGCAATGCAGACGGCTTTTGCGAGCCCGGTCAACTCTGGCGGTGCCGCAGTGGCAGTCGACCAGGATCACCCGGTGCAGATCGCCGTCACCAAGGTGCTGCAGATGCCAACCGGCACGGCCGTGCCGACAGGGAGCTTTTTCTTCGACTTCGCGCCGGTCTCCGTTGATGACGCCACATCGGGCGACGACTTCGACGCCATGCCGCCGATCGGTACTGACGGCACCGTCGAGGTCGACTTCAGCGCAAGCGACGCCACGTCGCTGAACACGACCGGGCTCGACACCTACTATGTCGAGTCAAGGGACGTTTTCGCCAGTGTGACTTTCCCGCATGCCGGCGTCTACGTCTATGACGTGACGGAATCGGACACCACCAACGACACCATCGGCGCCGACCCGGTCCACGAGACGCTGACCTACTCGGGGGCGTCCTACGAGATGTCGGTCTATGTGGACAATAAGGACGACGGTGGCACCTATGTTGCCGCCGTGGGCATCGAACAGTTGACCACCGATGGGGGCGCCAAGGGTTCGGGTAAGGTCGACGGCTCGTTGGGCGGCGACCAGGAGGAGTATTTCTACAGCCAGATGACGTTCACCAACACCTATGTGCACACCAACGGCGCGCCGAACCCCGACAACCCGAACCCGCTCACCGATTCCACGTTGAGCATCGGCAAGCTGGTGGACGGCGGGCTGGCAAACGAGGACCAGTACTTCGATTTCACTTTGACGCTGACGGCCCCATCGCTGATTCCCACCGATGACGTGCCCACCTACTACAAGGCCTACGTTGTCGAGAAGGGCGCCGTCATCGACCCGTCGTCCAACGCGTCCTCGACCCTGATCCAAACTGGCCAGAAGCCCAACAACTACTCGTACATCACCGTGTCAACGTCCGATCCGACAGATATCCAGCTGAGGCACGGGCAGAGCCTGGTATTCATCAACACGCCAGTGGGCACGCAGTACACCGTCTCGGAGGCTGCCGCTTCCGGCTATCAGCCGACCTACGTGGTCACCACCGCCGGAACCCCCGCTTCGGAGGTGGACGGCACAACCGGCCAGTCGCTGGAGGTTTCTAACCAACTGGTGGGCGAGGGCGTCAACACCACGGTGTTCACCAACAACCGGGACATCGTCACCGCCACCGGTTTGACGATGAACAACCTGCCGTTCGTCGGCATCATCGGCCTGATCGTCCTGGCCTTGGTCGGTTACGTCGTGTTCAAGTCCCGTCAAAGGGCCGCCCAGCACAATCGCTGAGCTAAACCGGAGAACCCCACATGGCTGTAGCGACTGGAAGACGGGCAGCCCGTCTGGCCCTACGAACGGCCAACGGTGTCATCGACACCGTGGTGCTGGTCGTCGTCCTAGCACTACTTGCCTTCAGCTGCTACACCATCTGGGATTCCCATCAGGTTGTTCGCGCGGCCAGCGCCACGCAGTATGCGCCGTACAAGCCGTCGGTTGCCAGTAATCCGGTAGCCGACGGCGGGGCGCCGCTGGCCCAGCTTCAGGCGATCAACCCGGACGTCCTGGGCTGGCTGAGCGTCTACGATACCGGCATCGACTTTCCGCTCGTCCAGGGCAGTGACAACGCCCGCTACCTGAATAGGGACGCGACAGGCAAATACTCCGGGTCGGGTGCGATCTTCCTCGACTACCGCAACAGCCCAGATTTCACCGATTTCAGCACGATAATCTACGGCCATCACATGAAGAGTGGCGCCATGTTCGGCCCGATCGGGTCGTTCTACGACCAGAGCTATTTCGATGCCCATGAGTTTGGATCCTTGTACTTCGATGGGCGCCAGCACGGTCTGGATTTCTTCGCGTTCATTCACACCAACGCCTATGACGATCTGGTCTACACTACGCCGGTGGAATCCAGCGCCGAGCAGGCTTACCTGGCAAGGTTGATGCGCGAGGCTAAGTTTGTCCGTCCCGGTGTGACGGTCACCAGCGACGATCACATCGTCTTGCTTTCCACCTGCTCGTCGCGAACGACCAACGGCCGCGACATCCTGATCGGCAAGATCGCCAGCCAAGTGATGCCCGAGCCCGCAGCGGCGGGCGGTGTCATCGCACCAGCCACGACAATGATCGACCACCTGCCGAACCTCTGGGTTGCCGCGCCCCTGTGGATCAAAGTAGCGATTGTAAGCATCCCGTTGTGGATCTTGCTGGTTTTACTGCGCTTGAAGTTGAAGCGGCGGGCTCCGGTCCAACCGCGGTTCGAGTGACTGGCGACGCTGGCCCGGGTGGTCGATCGTCGGGTGGAAGGTGTTTCCGTCGCGGGGGACGTTCCGGGAGGCGATGCCTTCGGCATCCTACCGCCTCCCTCCACTCTGGGGCAGACCTCAACCGGCGCTCCTTCGGACCGCCGCGGTGATACCCCCAAGCCCCCGCTCGTGGAAAACCTTCCTCCCGTATGGTCTGGACTGAGTACTCAGCTTGGGCCGGTAGACTTGTTCGGTCAGAGCTCTAGGAGGTTCTTGTGGCTGAAACCACACTCGACAAGGTCATCAGTTTGTGCAAGCGGCGCGGGTTCGTCTTTCCGTGCGGCGAGATCTACGGCGGAACGCGGGCGGCCTGGGACTATGGGCCCTTGGGCGTCGAGCTGAAGGAGAACATCAAGCGCGCTTGGTGGCGCTCGATGGTGACCAGTCGTGACGACATTGTCGGGCTCGACTCGTCCGTCATTCTGCCGCGCCAGGTGTGGGTGGCGTCCGGGCACGTCGGGGTGTTCACTGACCCGCTGACGGAGTGCCTGGGTTGTCACAAGCGCTTCCGGGCCGACCAGTTGCAAGAGGAGTACGCCAACCGCAAGGGGTTGGCCGATCCCGAATCCATTCCGATGACGGATATACCCTGCCCGGAATGCGGCAAGCGGGGCGAATGGACGGAACCCCGCGACTTCAACATGATGCTGAAGACGTACCTCGGGCCCATCGAGGACGAATCCGGGCTGCACTACCTGCGTCCAGAGACCGCCCAGGGCATTTTCGTCAACTTCAAGAACGTCCAGCAGTCGTCCCGCATGAAGGTGCCGTTCGGCATCGCCCAGACGGGCAAGAGCTTCCGCAACGAGATCACGCCGGGCAACTTCATCTTCCGGACGCGCGAGTTCGAGCAGATGGAGATGGAGTTCTTCGTCGAGCCGGGCACCGACGAGACCTGGCATCAGTACTGGATCGACTACCGGACGGATTGGTACGTCGACCTGGGGCTGAACCGCGATAACTTGCGTCACTATGAGCACCCGAAAGAGAAGCTGTCGCACTATTCCAAGCGCACCGTCGACATCGAATACCGCTTCGGTTTCCAGGGGTCCGATTGGGGCGAGCTCGAGGGCATCGCCAACCGCACCGATTTCGATTTGGGGACGCACACGCAGCACTCCGGTACTGACCTGTCGTATTTCGATCAGGCCAATGACCGGCGTTACCTGCCCTACGTCATCGAGCCGGCGGCGGGCCTGACGCGCTCGCTGATGGCCTTCCTGGTCGAGGCGTACACCGAGGATCAGGCGCCCAACACCAAGGGCGGCACGGACACCCGCGTCAGTCTCAAGCTCGATCACCGTCTCGCGCCCGTCAAGGCGGCCGTCCTGCCGCTATCGCGCGACGAGACCCTGTCGCCCAAGGCCCGGGCCTTGGCGGCCGAGTTGCGGCAATGCTGGAACGTCGATTTCGACGACGCCCAGGCCATCGGCAAGCGCTACCGCCGCCAGGACGAGATCGGCACGCCGTTCTGCGTCACCGTCGATTTCGATACCTTGGAGGACGACGCGGTGACGATCCGTGAGCGCGACACGATGGTCCAAGAGCGAGTCGGTCTTGGCCAGGTCAGGGCATACCTGGCCGAGCGCCTAGCCGGTTGCTGAAAGGCTCAGGATGACATGAGGGGGACTAGGGTGTATCTCATAAGTCCATCGCTGCTGTACGGCCCCGGACGTGCGCCTCGCTTCGTTGTCGAACACACCCCGATAGGGCCACTTTCGGGGTGGTTCTCCGCCTTGCGATGCATCCCGTCCACGTCCGTTCGCAACGCGAGCGACGTATGAGACACACCCTAGCCGGTGCGTTCGCCAGCATCTTCAATGTTGTCTACCTTGTGATCGGTCTTAACATCTTGCTGGCGCTGACATGTGCGCCCGTGTGGTTGCTGGCGCTGTTCGTGCCGCTGAAGAATTCGTGGCTTTGGCTCGCTTTAAGCGGTGTTCTGCTGGGGCCGGCGCTGGCGGGCGCTTACGCGGTGTTTCGAGCCTTCAAGATTGACGAGTCGGTCACAATCTTCAAAACGTACCTGACGGAATGGGCGCACTCCTGGCGCCGGGTGTGGTTGCCGGCGTTGTGCCTGTCGCTATGTGGTCTTGTCATCGGGTTGGACGTCTATGTGATGTGGCGCTGGGGTCATTTGGCGCTGGCCTTGCCGCTGGCCGTCGTGCTGGTGGCGCTGGGGTTGGCCACAGCCAGCGTCGCCTGGGTCGGGTTCGCCGCCCGTCCCGATCTGGGGTGGTGGGCAGTGGTCAAAGCCAGCGCCTACTTGGCCATCCGCCAGCCTGGGTGGAGCCTGTTGACACTGGTCATGCTGGCTGTCGCGGCTGCCGCCATCTGGGTGTCACCGCTGATCGGCCTGGGTTTGGTGGCGACGCCAGTGCTCTATGTCGTGTGGTCGGATTCGCGTCGGGTTTTCGCCCGGTTCTTGCCTGCAGACGAGGTGCCCCATGAAGCTTGATCAGATTCAGATCCGCGACCCGTTCGTGCTAACCC
>Ga0123357_10001218_pt1 | contig 26933 bp, 14 predicted proteins | sample TergutEmb28metaG_FD_89873 | JGI IMG/M metagenome (GOLD analysis project Ga0123357, IMG submission 89873) | Embiratermes neotenicus P4 segment gut microbial communities from Petit-Saut dam, French Guiana - Emb289 P4 | ecosystem: Host-associated > Arthropoda: Insects > Digestive system > Gut ...
GCAACCTGCCACATCCAACACTACCAGCAAATATACTCCATATGAAGTAACACGTGGTCTTTTCTCCTGATGATGGGCATAAAGATGCCCGAAACATGTCGAGTCTGTAGTCAATCAGCATCTGAAATTGACAATAAATCATCTATATTGTTGCATCTTGTTGGTATTCTTTCTTCACGCTATGTACATTTAGGTCTAGCCCATGAGTCACGTGACCCGTTAGTGCATTTCTGTAGAATTCAAGGCACTGGCATTCCTACCCAAGTAGCTAGCGGAACAGTCTTCTGTTCCTGTCATATATTGTTACGTAATTACTCGTTCGCAGTAGGTTTGTACCATTTTGAGTTTTGTGCCGACACTTGGCTAATGGATGCGGCTGATTCTGCACTATTGTGTGAAATTTTGAACAGCTCAGTTGGTTTAGTGTCTGAATGACCCGGATTCGAATGCCGACAGGTGCAGGAAATTTTTCCTTCCTCCAGTACGTCCAGACCGCGTGAGGTCCCACTCAGCTTCCTACTCAGTAGGTAACAGGTCTTTTTCTCCGGCGGTAAAGCGTCCGGAACGTGAGGCTAAGGTTACGGATGAGTGGAACTGTAGACAAATTCCCTCATATGCTATCACGGCATGGACAGGGACAGCTGTTCCTTTTGTCACAACTGAAGTCTGAGTGGCTTAGTTGGTACAGTGTCTGTGCTGCAGGCCGGAGTACAGTACAGTACAGTACAGTCTGGGTTCAATTCCCTGCTGTAATTTCAAATTTGTCTCGCCCAAAGCATCCAGAGCGGCTGTGGGACTCATTCAGTACATTGTCCAGTGCACACCGGGAAATCTCTTCCCGGAGTTAAAGCTGCCGGAGTGTCAAGCTAATGCGAAATTTTAAGAAAGACGGAGTACACCTTCACAACGAGACCTCAGTGCTCGCTGTGGGCTGCAGTGCCAGTCGATTAGATTTTAACCCGTTATGACAATGTTCCAATTTTATGAAGCTCTTTCAGTCACTTTGATGATCATAAATGTGCTTCGTTCTCTCGTTTCCACTTGTGTAACTTCTCTTAATTATGATCACTCTTTCAGCCTTCCATCTACTACTGTCCTGACATTTTGCACCGTGTTACCTTGTAATGTGTCAACTAATATTCGTGTTATTTGCTTTGCTGTTGGTTGTCTTTCCTATTTAAGATTGTAACTCCTTATTGTCAACACCACAATTCTTGCTGTGTCTTATAAACAGTTCTTAAACTTGCTGGACTTTTCAAGTATTTTTTTAACAATGTGCGAATTATAATTGAACCCTGTAAATAATATTTCACTTTGTTTCAGCGCCCGATGACATTACGTGCTTTGATCATCTAATATCTTGTAATGACTAATGCTAAGTTTCGTAAAACGCACCATTACTCAAATGTGTTGAAGAACTGTTGTATGTTTACAGCTGCCATCATTGCCATAAGTAAGACACTTAAATGAATGACTATTTAGAAACTTTTGATTTACTAACCAGGTAATAGGAACTAACAGGTACCAACAAAAGTGCATTTCCAGTAGACATCCTCGGTCGTCACATTCTTCTGCAGCAGTGAGCAGACTACTTTGCTAGTTGTTGGCTGCGAAAGGTATAGAGGCAAACAGGTGAGAGGAGGAAGCACTGCACTCGCACCGTCCACGGTTAATGTGAGCCTAACAGCGACCACGCCATGCCGACTGCAGCTGTGTAGAATGTTAGAGAGCTCAGCTAGCGAATGATCTGGCCACTGCTGCAACGTTTATCTCGCCTTTCCCCTGCTATGCTCATCAGGTTGCACAATCTACTGCCTCGTTTTCTCTATTTGACATGCTGTTAATAACCTCCTTTTTCAGCAGTGTTAATTTTGTTATTGTTTTTGGTATTGGTGAAGCTACTGACGATGTTTGAAACTCAAGCAAATGTGGGTGAACTTGCACGTTTGTCGTGATATTTCAGCTTTTCACATCAGTGTTCATGAACATTCGAGTCGTCTGGGATGTGATGCCGTGTCAATGGGCGAATGGTTCATGGCGTTTCAACGGATCGTAACGCTTTCATCTTCAGGGTCAAGAATTCTTTTTTTGACGGCTTGTGCCGAAAATGAAGACCATACGATGCTACGAAACGTCGGGCGCTACTCGTCCAGCGACACTGCATCACGTCCCAGAAAATCTGAGTCTTCACGCACCTTCGTGTTGTCTTTGCATACAAAAACTTGAGACTGATCTTTGTTTCCATTCATAACAGTCGCGTATGTAATTTTTTGTCAACAAAATGAATATGGCTCAGTAGAAGCGTACAAACCTTACGATTTTTTTTATGCCAGTGACGTTTCGAGATGACCGCTCAGCTGGCCACACGTGTCTGCTCTTATTATTTTTACTGGGTCTCATGTTTCAGTTACACACGTGTGTACGCTGGTGCTACCGACCACTGTTGCTGCTGTATCCGATTGTTCGTTTTAATGTCGCCATTCTGTAGAGTCTCGAAGTTCGTTAACTTCGATGTTCGGGTTTTCGACATTTGTGATCGCTTTTTTTTTTAATACCAATTCTTCGACCTTTCGTGACTGGTTCCTACGAACCTGTGTGAGATCACGTGGCCAGTGAGTCGGCCTTCCCTATTCTTATGCTATTGCGCAGGTCACTTTTAGCTCAGTGAAGCTCTGTATTTCCGTAATTGGTGTTAATTTTTTTCGTGTTTTATGGAATGAGACGCTCGTTCAATGATTTAACGTAGCTATATTGTGCGTCCAGCAGTGTTTGTATTGTATTAACACAAATTTTCGCGTTTTTATGCTTTCGGGTTATTTAATATTTTTGTTACCCCTGTTTCATAAGTTCTTGGAACAAAGTAGACCTGCGACATTGCGGAATTGATTACGGCTTTTGTGATGCCAATAATCATGATGCTTTTATCGGTCCCAGTTAGCTAAGACAATCGAAACTGCCATGTGTTACTCATGTTTCAGGAGATATGCCTTTCGTTGTCTGTTGCTGGTTGCACAAGTGTAGGTCATTGTTATGTGATATCACATGACGTCATGTCCGCTATGTACGTACAAACGTATCCATGTAAATCCACATCTGCTTTATGCCAGCAGTGTCCACACGTGTAATATTTAATCCCAACTAATTGATTATGAATTAACCTCTTTCAGGTAACATCCGCAGTGCTTCCTTTTAATAACTACTGTTTATATTTGAACAGCTAAAGTCAATATTGCACTTAGCGTCGTCTGCACGCAGCATCTCGAAATGTTAGCCACATACGTAGTTACTGTAAACAGCTACACAAATCTCACCACGAGTCTGGAGCTGTATTTGTAAAGTAGGTAGAACGTAAACTGTATTAAGAACGGAAAGGATTTTTAATTTGACATAGCTTTTTACTGATGTAGTACGGAGATACACAATTAGACAGTTGTGGCCCACAAGAACATAAAAGAAATTTATTTCACATGTAATATATATCGAATATGAATTTCTGGAAATTCTAAAGGCTTGTGAATACACATAGACCTGAAGATGGCACAATGTAAACAAGGCGGAACGTGTCGTACAGTTTGGTGGGTTTGTAACACAGGAGTTAAAATAATCTAACTGAAAAAGTTCTTCTTTAGTTAATATTTCGCACAGAGTGATTCATTTGCCTTGAGCTTTTGAAACTGTCTAAGGGAGTGACACATTAGACTGTAGCATGCATTTTTGAGCTGCAGCACACGTATTGTTATTATAATTTTATGTAACGTACTTTTCTTAATTTTATAATTCCAGTTTTCTTAAATTAAAACTGAAATATCGTACATGAACAAAGAAAGTTTAGTCTTTACTTTAGCTGCACTGACAGCGAGCAATAACAATATCAGTCGAGCACAACTGATGAAGACGTTGTCTAAGAAGAGTCAGTAAATGGTCCGCTCATACATTTCAACCAACGTCAGGTGACATATAAAATGTAAAAATTAAAATAAAACGAAGTGTGAGGTCAACTTTATACAAATTTCATTGCCATAATAACTTAAAATAAATTTGTATTTTTTGTATTTTGATCGAAACAGTAAAACGTTATCAAATTATCTGCAGATTAAAACGGCCACCTGCAGGTTGGTTGCTCGAGTTCTCAGTCCCTTGACGTAATCACCGAGTTGAATTAGACATGCATACAAATTCTGACCAAGAAGTCTATTTGTATCTACAGGGTTGCAGATTCATCTGTAGCAGTAAAATATCGGTATTTAAGTAGCTGATGTGGTTTGGGTAGCTCAGTAGCAACGTCAGAGCCATAATACATGAAAATTGTATTACTGTTTAGGCTTATACAAATTGTTTCAACCCTTGCAACACAATTTCTAAAAACGTCTGCGAATAAGAAGTAAAATCGAGTGTCAACAAAGCCAATTAAACCATTCATAAAGAAGGCAAATAAGAAGGCTACATAAAATTGTATAAAATATATTAGAACATTTCCCAGTGCAGTCGTCAGTAAACAATCAAATTCATGGTATCAGTGCAAGACTGGCTTACCTATTGTACACACCAAACAAAAGGGACTATTAGACTATTGGGTATCGGAAACAGAAACAAATAACATAAAACGAAGGAGGCTGATGAATTCTTATTACAGTAAATTAAAAACTAAAAGAAATTTTATTTATTTTATAGTGACCTTAAACATGATTTCTGAAAATGTACTTTTAATATTATTACATAAGCTGTCACATAATAATGCAGGTACACCCAAGTTTTGTTTTACAATTAAGGTGTGTCAGGTTGATTTTTATATAATAGTGAAATTGAAGTGGATAACGTTGTAACACAGCGGTCTGCTTCATCACAATGTCAACTCAAGGTATTGCACCACTTTTATGTTTACTTATTCATGCCCTATGATGATCCCTATGGGTCGAAACACGTAACATTTTACATGAGAAGGTAGTTGGGTTGTTTAAGATTGTATTTATTATTCATTGTACATGGAACTGCCAGTGGAGGTAAATATAAAACGAAGGCATACAGGGGGAATGGAGATATAGCTCCTCTGATTCTTACTTTTGGCACTAGGTGGAGGTCATTGGCGGGTCTAAATCCCTGGCCACTTGACACCCCAGCAAAGAGCGACCGTTACCTACTGAATTGGAAGCTGGGCTGACCCGAGGGTCAGTCTGGACGTTTTGGAAAAGAGGAAGAGATTATCTTCCTCCTCCTTTTCTTGTTCTTATTATTTTTATATTTTACTTCCGTGACGGATCGTTTGCTGGCATACAGTTCACACGTAACCTTCCACAACACTTCTTGTACAGCGTGTGTGCATGTTGATGATGTCGAGTGTTTACGATCCTTCTAACAAACTCCGTTGAGTGGAGTCTGTGTTGAGAAATTAACAGTTCCACAGTCGGCCAGGAAATTTACCACATTTTGTGCATCCCGAACGTTAAATGCATTGTCTGCAAGTGCCGGCCACTTGTGTTAATTCTGAACCAGATAAAGTCTACGCCTTCCCAACCTGCTGAATGTTAAACCTGACGGTGCGTTAAGTTACCATTAGGCTTCACAGTATTACCGCCGTGTGTATTGAAACGAAAACGTAACTTGTTATTGGGTTTAGAAATTTCCTTCAACCATTGACCACTGCAATGAGAGCTTGACCACGCGCCGCGATCATCTGTACAGTAATTACATATTACTAATTAAGTCACTGATAAAAATTAAGAACTTTCTGAATTAATATGACAGTCGTGTCTTCCAGCCTTTACGTATGTCGTATTTTATTTTCCTGCTCTCGAGCGAGATACACGCGCTACTGTGTATCCATTTTCAGTAACACAAATTGTTGCAACTGCAGTTTACAAAACCTACTACAGTTTTGTTATTTATATTTTTATAAGACAAGGACACCATTTTAGTGGTGAATGATGTTCCATTTATTGTTATGTTCAAACTATTTGTTGTGCTCCGGAGCGTTTGGGTTGTGTCCGTGAAGTGTCGCAGTCGTGATGCAAGTGCACGTTGTGTTTGATGGCGTCTGTAAGTGCAGTATTGACTTTAAGGCTGTCTGCAGAGAGAAGAAGGAGACTGACGGCGGTGTGGGGTGCTGTTATACGTCCTTCCAGTCCACTGTGTCCTACGGTAACTGGGCCGAGCGGTCGCACGTGTGCATTTTATCGCAGAACAGTGGGACTTGTGTCGGTATCCTCCGTGCAAATGTATGCCTCTTATCCTTGCGCTCACACTTGTTTCCAAAGTCCGTCATGCAGGTGAGTACAGCACAGACACATGCTACAGTCATTCGGAAAGACTGTAATGATGATGTGACTGCTGCAAAGTGAATGCACGACCAGTGACAGATCTCAGCCAGTGCAGAACGCAGCAGAATACGCTGACACAGTTTATATTTCAGTAATAATAAAAGTAATGATACAGGCTGGCTGATGGCACAGTTATACCAAAATACAATGTTTTCTGAATGCTGTACAGATACAAAAGTGTCTGTTACCTAAGCTCTTCGACAAGCTGTCCGTTCCTTCACCCGAGACGGTAGGTTTGGCGCTGCTTCCTGCAGCTGTTGCCGTCAAACAGTCACAAAGCGTGCAGCTCCGCAGTGTCACTGCTTGTATTTCTTTTCTCTTCTCCCCCTTACGTGCCACTCACCTCGCCCAACTCATTCTCTTCTATTTTATCACCCTAATAATTTTGGATGTCGAGTATGAGCCACAAAGCTCCTCATTATGCAATTTTCTCCAGGCTTCTATTATTTCCTACCCCTTACACCCCTACTATTCACCAACACCTTCAGCCTTTTACCTTGGAAGTTCTCCATTCCATGTATTTCTTCATAAATTATGTCTTTAACACACCAACAAACCACACATATACAATAAAATACATGTAATAATTATCACATTTTCTTCTACAAGTTTCGGCGCTTATTGCGCCATTTTCAGGGAGAACTTTGTTGTATGCTCAAAACCATTATTACATTTGTGATTACACAAATTTGCAAATTTTATACAATTACTTAAAAAACATCGTGGAACTTAAGGTGCTAAAGTCCTTGGGTAAAACAATTTAAAATTGTTTAAAAATGATTTTGTTTGTACTGCTGCTTCTGCTGCTATTCACTTGCAGGTGTTGTGGCAAGTAGTGTCTGTTCCTTGCCTCGTTCCAGTTTTGTACAGACACTGCACAGACACTGTCCTATTGCGGTTGTGCGTGGGCGTGTCGGAGCGCGTCGTGTTACGGTGGCCAACATAACACGACGTTGTGTTAAAGACATAACCCTCAGTCTATGTTTTTCCCTCACTGTGAGAGACCGAGTAATACACCCGTGCAAAACAACAGCCTGTATCATTTAACAAACTTTATCTCGAACCTAACAATTCGCACGACTGTGGACGCCGTAACGGTTTTGCTGTGTCCGCGTATTGTTCGTTCATTGTGCATTGCTTTCAATGCACGTTTGGCGGTCACATTTTAACTCGCCTGCATGAGTGTTCCAGGCTCACATACCTCGACCCGTCAAATGATCCCCATAAACTTTGCTATATATGTATATCTTTATATATACAGTTTTATGAACACCTGCTGGGCAAACCTGCTTCGCCTTCTGCTTGCTATAAAACATTTAAACATGTCTAAAAGAAACAGAAATGTTAAACTGTTACACCAGCACGTAGAATATAAAAAACACTAACAAAGTAGTCAATTAAAATGACGACCATTTAAACCAAAATATTTAACCGAACTGATAACATAGCGATTAATCATTACACACAGCAATTTATCTAGAGACGTACCGCTTTGCACGACTGGCTTGCCATATGTCACAGCTGTTTACTTGCTAAGCCACACCGTAACACCCCACATTACTTGGAGCTGTTGTGTGTACGGAGCAGAACACTGCCAAATGTTGTCATGTGGCTTACGGTCTACAGTCTTGTCTTTATAGACGCCATTTTTCATGCAGTTATTTGAAGCTCATCCTTTCCTCTTCTCTCTGCATCTTACCAATATTTCACCTTCCGCAGCACTTAACACTCATTTCTAATTTCTTTCTCATCACTTGCAATTTCTTGCTTATTCACTTAATTTCAAATGTGAACAAAACCCGCCGCAATCATTTGCCATTTCCTAGCACCAGCGTTTGGCCTCAATCTTATTGCGTTCCTGTCCGAAAATTTGTTTTCCAAATTCCGTCAATACATGTCCGGTATCGAACTTGTCACTTAAAACCACACTCCTTAACTACCCATGCCGGACACCACATTCCTTAATTAAGAGAACTGAACACAACCTACCTTACCTAGCCACACTGAGGACCATGTTCCTTAACTAAGCACACTGAACACAACATTCCTCCATTACCCACGCCAAACACTATTTTCTTTAACTATCCACCCTAAACAAAACTTTCCCTAAGTAACCACATCCGTGGAATTTCACGAGTTGCATTGTAAATTACGTACGCCATTTTTAGTTAGAAACTGTGATATCCATCGTAATGGATCGTGACGAAGCAGTATAAATTTGGTCGTTCTGTTCAGTGCACAGCGCCTTGTGTTGAGACTGCAGTCCTTCCGTCTGCCTGTGATTTGTGGTGTGTCGCATTTTTATGACCTTCAATAGGGTTTCTTTACAAAGAGTGTCGATTGGAATTTCTTCTAAGCCGGTTCGGTGACAAACGTACTTTACTGGACGTTGTGTTCGTGCTGGCCATGTTTCGGGATCGACTGCGGTACGTTCCTTGAAACGTTGTAGAGCGATTGTGAATTTTGTGAAAAGCGGCGCTTTGAAAGGCATTCTTTACGTAAGGAAGCAGGCGTAAATTTAGTTTTATATTTTCTGCATGCTTCTTCCGATTTGGTAACGTTCTGCACAGATTTCGAGGAAATGTACCGAATATCAGTTTCGTGCAACACAGCACAGCCAAAGCCATATTTCATGTAAGGGTGTAAGCGTAAATGAATATCTGTTCGCACTTTTAGCGCTTATTGTGCGATTTTGGTGAAAATCGGTGCAGGAACTGTGCGCCTAGTGCTCTCGAGCCCGAGTTTCGTGAAAATGGGGGAAGGGAAGGTCGTAATTTTCTGAATGTCAATAAAATTACGTTTACGTGCATACTGTGAGACAGTGTGGCATTTTGAAAGTAACAGACGTCTTGGTGACACTGTGTACTGCACTACGGAGTGCACCATTCGCAGTATTGTTACAAGATTTGACATGAATAGAGGACGTTCATAATACTACTTAAAGTTTAAAGACGAGAATCAATCATGATTTCACTGTTATTTAAAGACCCAGTCCGTACCGCGCAGTAAACACAATCCGTATCGGTTATAAAACCCAATCAGTTAATGCTGCTTAAATAAATAATCGCTGTTTTTTTTTCAGATTCGTACAAAACTTAAAATACACCGTGTGGACTGAACGTATATTATTTTAATCTTAAGCCTGTTGGTACATGAAGTAACCACAGCGCTAAAAAGCGGTCATTCTTCACATTTAATTCTAAATAATATAATTTAAACCTTAATTTCAGAAATAAAAATTTAATATCTTAACACTGTACATACTGTATCACTTTTATTGACCAATATTTATGTACTGCCCTGTGTATGCTACCCACATAGTATTTATAGCTCCAACACGTATCGGTGTTTCCCGACGCCATCTTCACGGAGCCCTGTTCGACTGTAAGTTCTCCGAAACGCATCAAACGATCACAAGCAGCGCGATGGAGCTGTCAGGTGTATGTGATCTAGTATATGTAGGGTGGTGCCTACCTAACTGTTGGTCAACGAAAGGTGCTAATAAATTTAATTGCCATGCGTAAACCTATATAGTATGAAATTTCGATTTTCATCACTTATCGTGGGATTAAGAACATGAGAACAGTTCATACTGCCGAATATAACCGTATTTTATTGCGTACAAAATACGCAAATCGCCAAAATCTCGGGGAAACATTCCATGAATACACTCTATTCACGTACTTCCTTTGCCCCCTCCTCGATCCTGCCGGTGTGAGTGCGTCCCTCTTTCAGCATCATCATGAGACGTGGGCGGGCCCATCTGTTTCACAGCCCGTACCTGTATTTCAGCGGGCCAGAAACCACTTTGTGCCTGCTTCCTCGGCCGAACATGGCGACCTGCAGGCTGGAGTGGGAATGGACGGCACTTGTCTTGTTGAGGCCTCGTTCTGATTTGCCCCACTTCTTCTTCTCTTCTCGTCTTCCTTCCTGTTATAATGCTGAACCGTACGCCACTGATCGCCCGCCTGCCCGCATGCCCGACACTGCATGGCCTGCCCGCCCACTCCTGTGCATGACGGCGCCGCGAAGAGCATCCCCTTTCTGGCCACGAGTCCAGGCAAGGACCGCGTAGTCCTTGTCTATAGCGACAAGATTGAAGTTCGAACTAAGGTAATTTTGTAACTATTTATCATTTCTGCAATTTGTAAACACGGTTCCTACGGAACCGAATTTTATGTGTCACGTGGATGCAGTTTCGAGGTGCATGGCTTTCCTTCTGCATGACTTATATTCTATCTGAACGCATCCTGTGTGGGAATTGAGTCAACATAGCGATCCACAGATGTCGGTTGTCTTAGCATGCAGTAGGTGTAATGTCAATTTACCCACCAGATTATGGCATCTAACACACATACTTCTTTCGCTGTCTGTTTCACATGTCATATTCTTTCGTTTCTTCATTCTGTTTATCCATTACTTCTTCATCTGTCGTCCGAAGGTTGAGCATGTAGGGGATTCGAGTATCTTAGTCCTGGAAACAGGAATGCCTGGATAGTAGAATAGAAGGGTTGCCTGTGGTATGGAACGTTGTAGTTTGGTGCACAGTAGCACACCTCTGTCGAAAAATGGGTTCTAAACGACCGCTTCGTTTGCATGCATAGTGCAGTGCCTAGCGCTCAAACAAAGCGGTCCTTGCGTAGTAATGAAAAGCGTTGTTTTACTGAAAGAACCGTTAGGAGAGGAGCCAGTTATTTCTCAAGGCATTGGTTTCGGAAGTAAACAAGTAAAAAGAAAGTGGAACAAATGTCGTTGATCACACCTACGCCTCCTTGAAATAGTGATTATGTAAGAGTTGGCACGACTGTGTGTGTTGTACTGAAAGGTTAAGATAATGTGAAATTGAAGTGACATGTGATTATTCATTTCATGGGAAGTCATATTAACGGACAGAGATAGAATGTACTGTGGAAGTTAAATCTGATTGACTGATTGCTTGATGGGTTGAAGCGAGCTTCCAGGTAAGGTACCACAACATACGTAACATCTGATTTTGATAAAAACATTTACCATCTCTGGAAAATGTGCTTATTTTGACAGCATACTGACATAACCTTCATTTGCCATATTCAACATGTATTGGAGACAGACAGTACTTTTTACCTTACTCAGAATGGAGCATTTTTTGTAGAAAAATAGAAACATAAGTAATATCCTTTACTCTTTGCATTATACAGGTTTGTGTTGTTCTTTGCCAGTACTCACTAGAACTCCAGTGTCATTAGTTCTTAATGTCTTTGCCAAAATTGGTAGTTTTATTCTATATAATTCGATGATTACCTATTCATACCTTATGTAGCACATGTGGGAGATTCATCTTTCTTTATTTTTCAAGTTCAGATTACAGGCGAAAGATACTGTCATATTCTCACCTTTGAGAATGGCTGGCATAATTACTTTAACAAGAACTAAGTTCAGTTTGAAACATGGTCAGCAAAGTTTAGTCAGTATGACAAATTGGAAGGAATCAATAATCTGATAATTTGTGTGAGGTAAGTGAGGTGCAGGTAAGAAGTATGCATTTCAGAAGTACCAAACAGGTAAAATAATGACGTAAGGCAGTTGTGTCTACAAAGAAGAGGAACTGACAACATATAGGACAGTTGCTGAGGCTAGGTGATGGGGCCATCTGCAAGAGTCCAGTTTCAGTTATTTGGACCAAAAACAAAAATATGTATACAATGTATGAAAATTGTTTTCATGCTGAGGATCTTTCTGCATTTGAGGTCAGTATGTTTTAATATTTTATACACTGCTGTTTGGAATGCAGAATGTTATGATTTGTCACCATTACCTATTTCCATCCTATACTGTGTGGTAGCCCTGCCATTCACATAGTTTGTCTGTTCCCCAGAAGCAGCAACGAGGAGTAACCCCCGAGTCTGCTGCCCATGAGGAGGAACTCAACGACATTCAAATCCGGATGACTTGTAACCGCTCACCTCCTAGTGAACCCACACCAGACCGCCTTTCACGAGCCAGCCTGAATCAGAGCAATTCAGCAGGAGGTGCGGCAGTGAGTGCAACAGGAGGGACTGGTGCATCGCTGGTCTCTATCAGCAAGCCCAACTCTACCACTTCTTCCACAATGACTGCATCTGTGGTGGTAAACCTTCCAGCTTCTTATCCCGGATCTGAGGTGGAACCTGCATCTCCCATTTCTCCTGGGGCATCGCCTGCCACATCACCTGATCAGCAGCCAGAGATTCGCATCTCCGCATTGTAATGCGGGTGTACAACTGTCTCTAATTCACTATCTCATGCTAGGCCTTCAGACAAGTATCAAACACCAAGGCATCATCGTGGGGATGCAAAAATTGACTGATGGTTGTGTGGTCATCAAGAAGTGATCAGATTGTGATAAAAGATACTCACAGAGTGGTGGGAAATGAAAATACAGAAACATAAGAGAAACAGAAGCAGCAATTTCTTTGTACAATGGATGACTGATGTTGTTTTGTAACTCCCTGACAAAGAAAGGAACTACCACAATCAGACTGCTGAGTGTTCCACAATCCTTGAACTGCCTGAGAGGGCAAAATGTTTTGAATCAGGGAACCATGGGATGAAGAAAGTAGCCATGGCTGTTGTTTAATTATTAGTACTAATATTATGGTGTTATGCCAATGACTTACTTGTAATGAATTTGTCTGTTGTTGTTATTGTTGTTGTTGTTGTTGTTGTTGTATGTTTCTTAATTTTCTAGGTTTGAATTGTTTTAGGAGAGAGCGTTTTTTTCTTTTTGTCAAGGTGTAGATTTTCTCCATAAAAGGATTTGCCTTCAAAACAAATGAAACATTTCTTGTCACGACACAAGTATTGAGGTTAACTGACACTCATATGCAGTGAGTCAGTCTCTTGCTGATCAGACTAAACAAGACGGCACTGCACTCCTCCATCCAATGCAGACTAAAAAAGTGGCTTTCTAAGTAAACCCAAAGTGCATTTTTGAGTTTTGAGGTTCTCATAGTGGTGTTGCTGAAGATTAAATTCTTCTGGGATATGTTACTGTGTCATCAGGTATGCAGTTTCTGACATTTGAAAGTATCACAGTGCCCTCAGTTTCTCGATCAGGCAGTTGAAGCAGCATGAACTGCTTGGAATCCTTCACCCTAAGATAAAGGCACTGTGATCCTTAGCAACTAAGGAACTACACAGCATCATTCCCAGAAGACTGTAAGTCTTCAGTGTGCATATCCTCTTCTATGATAACATCATGATTGAAACTATGCTTTGTGATTGGATAATCATCAACTGAGTGTAATTTTGACTGAATCTTTTGCTGACAGGCTGTTACTGTTGCTAAATACAGGGTGATGTGTTTTTAGCTTATCTGTACTGTTGGTCACTTCCTGCTTCTGTGGGCAGCTGCTGAGTTGTCCTACAATTTATGTGATAAGTGAGAACACAGGAAGTGACAAGCAGTAGTTGAACCTTTATGATCTCATTTATCAAAGGTGTCAAATGAATGGCAGTTTATTACTTTGCCGATTTTGTCTGAATACTCTTTGGTTGCATTTGACCGATATCATCAGCAGATTAAACTGTCAAATGGTTTCTATCCTACAAATTCAAATTAATCAGCAGCAACATGTTACTGTCACTCTCTTCCAGTATTGTCTGGGTCCATTGGTGCCTGGGCAGTACTGGCTAGTTGTTAGTGCTGAAATACAGTGTCAGTGCTGTCAGTGATAAACATAAAGTGGCATTTCATATGTTGATGCTTGTTTCAGTGTACAGCCCACAGCATTGGACACAGTCCTTGTAAGTCGTACGCAGCGTTTCAAATAAACCAAGTGTATTTACCTACATATACAGTAAGAGCTGTGATAGTAAGCACCATAAGGTATAGAAATCCCTGGAAACCAAAAATTTACAAAGAGGCCCATTGTTTTTCACTATACCATTAACCTGCAGCACCCAGCACCGATTTTGAAGGTTCAGCGATTAAATATTGGTGTCTCATTGGTTAGTTGGGTAGTTTTTTTTTTATCATGTATACGTATTGTTATATAAGTAGTGATGAACAGGGAATATAAACTGTAGCACGGAAAATAGGACAGATTGAATGGTTTAGATCAGTCCATGAAGTTGCTAGGTACATGAAGATGCGCATAACGTACATTGTTCCGTCTGTAATATTATGATATCCGGCAACCTTTAGGTTCTGGAGGTGCTAGATATCACAGATTTTACTGTATATGTTAGTTATAAGTGTGGGGTTTACATGACAAGCTGGTGAGAGGGGATTCACTGCACATGTGCCACCAAACTTTTTCTGTTTCAAAAACAACCACAGTGACTGGAACTGTGAATGTCTTCAAAAGAGGCATAACACCACCTGGCCATTCTGAGGTGAGCCTAGCCACAGTGACCATGTCATGCTGACCACAGCTGTGTTCAGATTTTGGGGGCTTAGCTGGTAAGTTATGTGGTCACTACTGTACATACCTGCGTACATGCATACATGGAAATGTGGCTGATATGTTCAGTGCATTGAACATAGTGCTGAACAAGGACATGAACAAAGTCATTGTCTGTTGTTGCTGCATTTCTGCTTCTGAGCTTTCAGAATCGTGCCTACTGCTGTTGATAATTCCAACAACTGAATTTGCACACTGTAGTATCTGGCAAGTGGCTTTTGTATGTCAAGTACAAAACTTGTTTTACATCTTCAGTATTTACTTCATTTAACTTTTTGTTTGTTTTGAGTACCAAAATGTTTGTTGTCTGGCGCTGTGTGCGGGCTGTTGGAGAATGAGTGGCATGATTTGACAGCACTTGAGGGAAGGAATGCGACTTTGCTGGGTTGGAAAATTAGAAGATCCTTTGGATTACTTTGGTAGCTGACTAAGAAGCGTAGATTACGAAACAGGACCCGTGGATTGAAGTTGGCTGCCTGTGCCATACATTGCTAGTGAGTTGTCAACAAAATGGTATTTAACAGGTACAAGGGTAGATATAGGACATTTTGGTGGACAGATTTTAACTTGTGCAGGATGGTATGAAAAATTAGTCACCTGTGAAATTCTCACAGAAAAGTTAAAAAATGCACAGAAGCATGATAGGAACTTCAAAATGTGGACAAGTTGCAAAGTGGCTAAGGGGCCAAGTTTAAGGGTGTTGGTGATGGGGTAAATTACGGAGACTGACTGTGTATAACAAGTACACAGGTTTCATTTTATGTCATACGATCCCCACATTGATTTCAGTGCTGTACATGTCCTGTTTACCTCAGTTTTGTTCCAAAAGAATCGTTAAAAAATATGTTTGAAAAACAAATCTCGTCATATGTTTGACAAGTTTTATTAACACAGTGTCACTGAAGTCGCCTTGTAGAGTAGTCTGTCATAGGAGGCAGAAGTTACATTACCCTGTTTTGTAGCACTGTCAATATTTGTTTTATCCTTCTTATGTAGTAAGAAATCTAAGTGTACAAATATTAAAAGAGAACTTCTAGCAACCGTATACAGTTTGGTGATAAAAACGATTTAATATTATCAAATTTCAATGTTGGAATGATTTTTTTTCAGGTGTCTCCTACACTGTTTACACATGCAGTTGATTGTTCTCGCTCTTTTTTTTTAATAGAGCAGATGTTTTACTGTTCATATTTCAGTCCCTCTCCTCCTTCAGCTGCACCCACAACATCCACAAAATGTGCCTGCTTCAGAAGTTTAGAAATGCAATAGAACGCAGTCTTGACTCAAGACAGTCTACCTGCAGTTCTGTGTATGTGTTACAAATTGTCAGATCTGAACCTTGCAGTCCGTGCATCTCAGTTTAAATTAATTGTCCAAGGAACATAAGGCAGAATGGATAGTTAGAGTTACAGCAGTTGATACTTGCATGTATAGCATGAGACCTACACTTAGAATTGTACCTGAGCTGGGCGTGGTGAGGGTTGTGTGCTGTATAAATGTTCAGTAGTTTCATGAAAAAATAGCATTCAGGATTGAGTATTGAAAGACATTTCAGAAAACACATTGGTTCATTATTTGGTTTGTAACATGTTTGTGGCTTGCAGTGATACAAAACTATGCAACTTCTGAGGAAGGTTTCCAATTTTGCCTTTGTATCTTTACACAGGGACTTACATTCTTGAAGAATAATGTAAATGTGGTTAATGTTCTAGTATTTTTATTTTCCATACCTTATTGTGTCACAGAAACATTCAGTGTATGTATCTGCATTGTGATAATCCCAATTAATGTCATACACCATAGGACCAATTCAAATTTTCGTATGGAATATGACGTTTTATTTACATATAATTAAATGATCTCAAAAAATTGTAGATACATTTTAACTTAAAGTTTACGTGTGTCACAATTCCAACATATTTACATGATACAGTGTAATTTCTTCTCAACGGGGAACTCTCTGATTGGTTTCATGTCATTAATAAAATCATCCTTTTTTTTGTGTTTTCAAATAAGAGAGAAAATCTCTCCTGTAAGTACTTTTTAAATGCTGGTTGATCAAATGAAAGAAAGAATTAACTGTCTTTTTCAGTTTAATTTTAAGTGACTTTATGTCCTGAACATTGTTCTTAATCCCTGAAGATAAAATGAAACAGCAGTACCACATACCAACAAACATATAAATTTATTGTACTGTTTAGCATCTAATGTCGCTCTTGCAAACCTGTTTGAAGAATTCCAGATAAAATTATTGCACTTTTAAATTATGTGAAAGTTTATCTATACTTTGTGTATATTTAGATATTAAATTATGCATTATTTTAATTATTGTGCATTTAAGCATTGAATTATAGAACTTTGCTCAACAGACACATAGGCTGTGCTGTACAAATACTTATTTCTATACATACTATTCAGCTTACATGGGTATGCCCAAAAGTAGTATTATTATACTATTCATACTTAATTTTTTATAGTGTTTTAAGTTTATGTTTATGTTGTTGGTGTCAGTGAGTAACTCTACGTACATGTTACATATTAAAACGTTCCAATTGGCTACCTTTGCACTGAACGTAGAGCTCGCGTGAGGTATGTGTTGATTTGTATCAGTACATCTTTTTGTGCATACCCAGTTATACATGCATTCTTACAAAAATCCACTTTCAGTGAAAGATGTGAGTGTTAAGTTCATTCAGTTCCACAGAACTGTAGTCTATCCCTAGCAGTGTGGCAAGTGTTCATGAAGCCATTCATTGTCATGAAACATAGACATCATCATGTCACCAGCAAGAGTGCAGATTATCTCCAGTGGTGTTCATAGTGGTTCAGGCTACATTTCATTGCCTGTCATATATGGATAACTCTCTGGAGCCACAGCTGTGTTGAACACAACAAGGCCTACAACCCTCTGCAAGAAAAGCCACATGAAATGAAGGTACCTGGAAAGTAAAGTTCCTTCATATTAGATTTAAGGTATGCATCAAGCCAGTCCACAGCATTTTGGATAGGCAGTTTTAAAGTAATCTGATCAGTTCACATCATGCTCTATTTTTGTAAAGTTTAGTCGTGACAGGACGTTGTAACAGAATTTGTCTTATCGACCTTAATTGTGCTCTTGAAGGCATGTATGACTTTCATTTAAAAGTAATGTCTGAGTTTTATAACTTACAGATTTTATACTTAAGAACTGCTACTTTGTACTTGCAGATCAGCTCCTTTGCGTGTGTCACATTTAATGACAGTGTATCTCTTTACACAGTTACTGTTAGCAGTTTTTGCCATCATTATCATCGTCCTACTGTTAATGTTGCAGAAATCTACTGAATACAAGGCTTGTCATACTTTTGTAAAAGAAGTGAGCTTTTACTACAGTTAATCTCTTGCGTCATCTGCCATGTTGATGTTACTTTTATCATTTGATGTGTATTACTCTGCAGTTACCATTAAAGAATGTTGTTTTTTTATTTTCAATTACAGAAATCTGAAACAAATTGCTTCCAGGTTCATATGTGTCGTTCTGTAAGCACAAGTTGTCATTATGTGGTTCTGACAACACACTGCTACAGTCAGTGGAGTGATATTTACATGTGCCTGGTGTGTCTTAAGAGGAGATAATGTTGTTTCTTTGACAGGACTGATACGTGTGAAACGTAACTGCATGGAATAGAGTTATTCTCAACTTGAAGAAGGCAAATGATGTTCTGCTCTGCCTTGCTTCTTTCTAAGAAAGGTTATTAAGTAAGAAGCTATGTGTGCCCCACAGTCAGTATGGAGATATAACTCAAAAATAACTCTTATGTCCTTAGAGCTTGATAAAAAGGTAGATGAACTAACTGAATAACTTACAAACTGCACAGAACAGAGTACTTCATGAGCTGCTCATTGTTCCTAAGGTAGTCTTAGAAGTACCCTGCATTTTATGAAACTTGAAGGTTCATTTCTTTGCTTAAAACAGCCCACCAGTTGTCCCAATCGTGAGCCAGATGAGTCCAGTTCAAAACTTACCAACCTGGCTGTTGAAGGTAAATGTTAATATCATCCTCCCATCAAGACTGACTACTTCTGAGTGGTCTTTTTTTGGTAAGATTTCCACATCAAAACAATGTATGCACTTCTCTTTTTGGATTAGACCTTGTGTGTTATGTACATGTATACATAATTTGCTAGGCCTTTCACCCCCAGACAGACAGCAGATTCAAATAATTCATTAATTTAATTTACTTTTAAACTTAGGATTTTCATATCAATTTATGTTTCTGTTAGTGATTTCTCATTTTGTTTTGACACACATATCATACACACTTTATTGTCATCATACTTTGAAGCTGTACATTGACATCAGATCTCCCTTGACTGTTTTCTCAAAATTGAGTTGAAGGGTACAGGTGCACTCCCTGAATTTTTTTTTTGGGGGGGGGACTGACCCTGAGGCTGTACATAATTTACGTTTAATTTTAAAAATTGTGGTATAAAAATCATGTCATATTTATAACTGTAGCATAACATGTTGGCAACTGCATTTGTATACATATATACAAATATAACTACATGTGCCTTGACTCACTCGCCTAATTTAAATCACATGTCTGATGTCTGTGGTTTATTTAATTTCATGCAAGACTTCCTAAGATTTTTATTTTTAAAAATTCTAATGTACCAGTCATCAGCCAATTTAAGTGGATGATTTCAGCTGAAGGGTAAACCACAAAAAAGTTACATGTCACTGTGTCTACAAAATCTGTGTTTTTAAAATTTCGATTTTTGTGTTGGGGGGGGGGGGGAGCTGCATCCTGGCAGCTCCCCTCCCACCCTTGGGTGCACCCCTGGAAGGTTATAATTACTTGCAGGTAGTAGAAGTGTATCTGATATGTCAAATTGGGAAACTTAATATATGACATAAGCAACTATATGTATATTTGACTTCACCTGGTTTAAAATGTTAACAAAACATTATGTATGTGGTTGAGTCAAATGAAAACCTTCGAAAGTGCAAAAAAAATTGAGATCGTAATGTCTGCAGCTACAGGCACAGCAGCAAGTCTTCAGTATGGTATTCCTGACACTGTTGAAAAATGAGACAGCTGTACCAAACATATTTGCACTAAATTAGCCAGTAAAAAGTGTTTTCTTGTGACTTGCCTGTGTAACTGCCAAGATCTTTTTAAATGTCACGTTTTTGACACATTTGCAAATACTACTAGCGCAATAGAATGAAAGTTAATGTACACCCGTATAGATTCAAATGAGAATTAATGTGGGGGTAACCCGACACAGTTTTCGTGAACCATTCTTAGTATCTACTGAAGACAGTTTGTAACTATTTGGTGAATGCACAGCACACAGTAATACACTAAAAATATGGCAGTTGGAGATTATGACTGATGTGTGAGTTCATTGCTTCTCATAATGTAAATATGGCAAGTACAGTATTTTCACCAGGAAGAGATTTACCTAAATTAAAATCTCAAATGCAGATGCTGGTCTTCCTTTGGGTTTCTGCACCATGCAGTGGTTTCATGTTCTGGATTTCAGCATCCATGTGGACCAGACTGTCACCCTAAAGACAGAGGGAGTAATTTCCTCCAAAACTTCTGAACATTCAACTACTACATGTTGCAGAAACCTGATAGAAAACCAGTAGTTTACCTATAACTGCAGGGAAAAGCTGAAAACTTACATAAAAGCAGCAATGTCTCTCTCTCTCTCTCTCTCAGTGATGGGCTAGTGCAGTTGTGTTTTTTTACCGTAGATAGTTTTCCAGTGTAGTGATGTTGTGTTGACATACCTGTAAACTAGGAAACTGCTGCCATTGACTTGCAAGTACATCTTTTACCTTGGCGCATGTAAGTCAGACCATTAGATGCCTGTGACCATCAGCAGATGTATTCAAGTTGACATGCAGTTGTGTCTTGTGCATACAAGTTAATGCCTCTGTCTTCTCTTGTGTTCTGTCTGGTTACAGGTGTGCATACATTTGACTGTAGACTTGGTCATAAATGGAACATCTAACAACTGGTGATCAGTGAAAAGTGACAAACAGGGAGGGAGATATATGTGCTTGACAAAACCTGTTTGCTTTCTCCACCAGGTTAGCCTGGCGATGTGGGAACCCACCCATGCTGTCAAGGTCAAAGCTGTTCGTGTCAGTCAAATACAATGATTAGAATTAAAATATTTTGTGCAGCACTTGTGTAGATCTGAGAGCTGATTCTGTCACCTGAGCAGCTCTTGTTGTGATTCCATTTCTATAATTTATTTTTTTAGCACTGACCTTAGAATATTTTCATGTGGAGAGTGTGAATGAATATGCGTGTGATACTTGATATCTGTAAGATCAGCTATCAAGATTTAATAACCCAAGAATTTTATGTTGACATTAAGGATACATAAATTGAGCCTGAAGTATCTTAAATAAAAATATTTTTCAATGAACAGAGAATATATAAATCCTATTAATGTAATTTTTATTTGTAATTTGATCCTTTTTGGGTAAGTCCCCGGCGTCTGAGTTCTAATTGCCGACGTTTCGGAACTCACTGCCGGTTCCATCTTCAGAGGCAGGTGAATGAATACTTCATTCACCTGCCTATGAAGATGGAACCGACAGTGAGTTCCGAAACGTCGGCAGTTAGAACTCAGGCGCCGGGGAATTACCCAAAAAGGAACAAATTACATTTAGAACATGGCGAAAGCTTAAAAACAAGTAATTTTTATTACTTAAGTTTTTTTTCCCCCCATGGAGCTTGTTTGGAATATTCTGAAATACAATTTTATGTTAATCATGAAGGAATTAGTAATTTCATACTTTATACCAGTTACAACTGCAATGAAATAAGCACTTCTTCTCGATCTTGGAACCTTAGAACATGAAAGTCTTGAGGTGTTTCATTGAATGTTAACACGTCTTCCATGCTCACTAGACACATTGCAGTTGGGTGGACAAGCATTAGTAAGTGATACTCGTTGTGTATGAAGCTCCCATTTTTACATGCAACCCACTGGTAAAATACAGGGTCCATATTTTGTCTGACAGCTATAGGTTGTCACTTCACACTGCCACTCTGCCGTATGTGTGGTCAGCAGCTAACCGAGCAACATTAATTTTCTAAAGAAACCAACAGGACATGCAAACTGATGTTTGTAAACAAAATAGTGACCCTGTATTATAAACCAAAAACTGTGCATAATGATGTAACTAATTACACTAAAGTTTTGTCTAGCCAGGTTGTTGGTAAATGAGTTCAGAATTTTATCTTTGGCTGTTTGTGTGTGAGCACATTCTGTTATGACGAATGTCACTTATGTAAATATACTACAGCCTTGAAGAAATGTGAGAATGTGGAGGGTTTTACCGGAGCATTGGCACTAGCAGTATATTAAGATGTACAGTAGAGCCTCAGTGTTCAGATTAACTGCAAGATAAAGCCATCATGAACACTAAAACCCATTTTTAATGTGAAATGCACATTTTGTCTTCAAGAACTTATGAAATGCCAGTAATAAAAACATAAAAAAGCATAAAAAGCATAGATGTTTATTTATAATACATATCAACAATTCTGAAAGTGTGATGTATGTTAAATGATTGAAGTAGAGTCTTATAGCATAAAGGACAAGATCAATCAATGTCATTCGATGGTAGATAGGGCTTAGCTCAGCTGATAGTAATCTGTGCAATAGCAGAAGAATGGGGGAAGCCAACGTGCTACCCATGTGGTCTTACCCTGATTTTTTGGAACAAGTTATGAATGGCTGAAATAATGGTACTAATATGGGTGACAGTGCATGGTTGCAATCCTGAACTCTGAACTCTGAGACTGTCACTGTATTAAATCTTTTTTTAAGCATTACATTCACCAATTATCAAATAATGTTATGTATCTTGAGGTTATATATGAAAGTAGAACTGCTTTTGTAAATGTAAATTATACAAAGGTATCTGACTTTCTATTTTTAATCTTGGCCTCAGCATTATTTTTAAAATTTTGTTGCTAACATAGTTTTTCTGATGTTTTGTAGAGCAGAAATAGTAACAATTTAAGTGTAATATAACATATGAATAACACTATGGACTGGGAAAGCCTTGTACCAGGAATTAAGTCCGCAAGAAATGTATGAAACAGGTATTATTAGCTAGTAATATGTGCATCCTTGTACTGTAGCAGATATACCAACATTCATACTGTGGTAAGATTTGAGGCAGTCACAATGATGTTTCTGAAAACGCAAATCTTTTGGGATTTGATTGGCTGCTGATGTGTTGAAGAATCATAATGCCCTCATCTTCAGGGTCAGATAATCCTGGAGATGAAGCACTTTGATCATAAGAAATGCAGGAAACGACACACTTGGTGACACAGAGTCTCACCTCGGAAGACTTGAATGTTCATCTATACTGTAATAATTAGTTTCTACTGTCCACTGCTAATAATGCTATGTGAATGCCTCTTACTATACAAATCCAGATTCCTTCTACAGTTACTTTAGCTCTGAGTGTAATGGAAGTAGGTAAATATTGTGACATACGGGGACTATGATTTTCTCGTGTCAAATATATGTAATCCTTAAGACAAAGATAATGATGCAAGGCTGTGTTAATTCTGTAATTAACACCGTTCCCGTCTTGTGAACATGAGTATATGTAATAACTGAATACAGACTCATCACCTATATGTAATATGTGCTTGCCGTTTGTGTACAGGGCTGCAAAAAGTAGCACTGGACCTACAAGCATATATCCATATTAATTAATACTGTATTAAAAACTGTTCAAACTGGTGCCCACCAGTACACAGTTTATATCCTTCACATGCTCTCCAACCAGTCATGATACCACTTATGCACTGACAGCATCACAATCCAAAACAAGCTGAACTGTAATGCTTCTATTGTGCCTCTCTATACCTGCATGAATATGTAGTTCCTATTTCAGTGAACAAACGTACAGGGACATTATTTTATTTGACAGTTGGCATCACTGCTACACGTAACCTGTTACACATGACAGCAGACAGCACAGAGCTCACAATTATTCCAATTTGCAGTGAGTCCAGGTCCATGTGCGTCAATTCAATCCATTGCAAATGGGACTAGATTTTATCCTTCAATGTGTAAAGAAGGTGCTGGAAGTGCTTCCCTTATGATTGCAGATATGTGTGTCATCTAACAAACATTTTGTTCCTTGTACAGCAATGTTTTATTTGTGATTACCAGCAGCTGTCACATAAAATAATATCCCTGTATTGTGTCAGTCTGCAAGGAACTTACTGGTGCAGTGCTGTGGTGTGTTTCACACAGTGTGTGATAGAATTGTTATGAACTGTTATAAAAGGCAGCCATGTCGTGAATGACCACATTTCTTTAACCAGAACAAATTTAATTTAATTGGTTAATGCTGCATAGAGAAGTAGAACGGGACTGTGGAGCGTAGTAATTACATGATGTGTGCATATTTTGTAACCTGCACGTGATAACTTATTCCAGATTAGCTTTAAGATTATGTGTATTCACAGGCAGGGTTTATCATATTCTGAAACAGTTCGACATTGCCGTAAGTACCATTTGCCTGTATGAAGTTGAAGATTTTCAATCCATTAGTCTTTCAGCCTTCAACTACTGTTCCATGAAGTTTATGCAGCATGATAGAAAGTGTTGGTGAAGTAGTGATGAAGTCCTCCTCTATTTTCCAGCTGTTGCTGGTGAGTTAATATAAGCAATATTGTTTATAAATGTCTTGAAAGTAGTGTCACTGCATATACATATGAAATATGAGGTAAAAATGAATTCACCACTATTTCAATTTCAAGTGGCCTGGGTGTGAACCATGTTTAAATCCAGACTCATTTACTTAATGTTCTGAATACCAAATACATTTGAAATATTTATGTTATTGATGAATTCTCTATCCTGCATTGAAGACCAAATATGTGTTCTTTGGATATTTTAAATAACTTCCACAGGTAACTCAAATTCTTGTGGAAAAATGTGAAGAATTGATTTTTTGAATCAGAAACAGACCCTGGAGGGTTGGTCTAAGTTTCGGCTTGAACAGTTCCTTGTGTGAGTATGGTCTGGTTCAGTGACCAAATAATAAAGTACTTTCCTGTGTCTGGTACAGAACATATATGTCAATTATTGATGTGCAGGCTTTTGGCAAAACCAGCTCAAAGTGTGTCCTCTCCCCTTCACCTACTAGTACCCAGTGTGTGATGTGGATTGTGGGGCAGGCACGCACTTAGGTACTCTGACCTCCAGCTCACAAGTCAGTGAAGAACTTATAGCTTCCAATTATAGTCAACAGCTGGAATTAGAAAAAAATTAAATCTTAAACATTTTAGGTTGGGGGAAAGTTGGATAGTATGGATTACCTAATGTTTAATTGGATACAAGTCACCACTAATTTGTTAAGGAATTCCTGTATGAACTGAAGATCACTCTTGGTTATCACAGTTTCAGAAGTGAATTAAATTGTTATTGTATACGGTGCCTTTAGTTGCAGCTAGACTGTCTCATATTGCGCACATATTCCTTTGTAATTATATTTCCCTGAGGATGGCGATTTATCTCCAGAACATGTGGGATGGTTGAAGTTAATGTGTAACTTATAATTTCATTCTGTGCTTTGTGCTTGTATGTAAATCATTACATAAAAGCACAATGCACAGAATGAATAATATTAAATCTGCCTTAACTGCCCGTTCAAGCCTTTCACATTTGACCCTTTGAAACTTACACTTCATCTCAAAAAATTCAAGTTGTCTGGGATATTATACCTTGTCGAATGGTACATAGTTTCTGGCATGCCTTCTTTTCTGAGACTACCAAACTCTGAAGTTAGAGGCAGTATGCTGCTTCAGAATTGGTAACTGTTTAAATTCAGTGTCGTGTGACACTGATGTAGACCTGAATTTCATCAGCACTGCAGTTAGAATCTCAGATCTTGCAGCTTTTATCCCCTTCTGGAGGAGTAGTGTCATGAGCCAGTGAACATCACAGTATAGTGACTCACTGCTGGCTGGTTGGTCCAGGATTGAATCCCGGTAGGGGCGAGATTTTCCACACCCATCCAGACTGACCTTGGGGTCCACCCAGCCTCCTATACAATGGGTACTGGGGTCTCTCCCTTGGAGGGCAAAGTGGTCGGAGCATGGCGTTAACCACCTACTCCCATCCTGGCCTGTTCTAGGTGGACCTTTACCTTTACCAGTGAGGCTCAGTGTGCAGAAATTGGTAGTTACCATCACCAAAAGGGCATACTTTAAATGAGTTATTTTAGGATCATTGATCATGACACTTTGATGGAGTGATAGAGAGGACCTTGTGTGGTAAAGAGAATTTTGTGTAGTCCTATTGACTTCCTAAGTACATATGAGACATCGCACAAAGTGAGACACTGCACTAGTAAATGCAGTGTACAGTTGCAATTCAGTTTCCAGTGGTGACTGTTAAGATCATGGTCTTGGGTAAGCGACACCCTGTCATTTGGAATGGTAGATACCATTGTATAGAAGGATACTCCTGTCTCATTATTTAGGATACCCTGCTGATTTGTAGATTGAGGGTAGTCATGTTCCATCATTTTTCATAAATCTACTGCCGCTGTATTCAAGACACTCTAACAATAGAGACAGCACGTTCTTCCACAGCATTAGTACCAATCTGTCAAACTATACTTACACTGTGTCTCATGCCAGATGACTGCATTTGTAAGTGAGACTGTAAGTGCTGTGCTGTTATGTGGAATCCTGAGTTCCATCAGAGCTGCAGTTTGTGTTTGTTTTGTGAATGTCATCAAAATGCATTTGAAGTGAAAACTACACTTGCTTACAAATTAATTTCACCATGAGCTGCGGACTGATATACCTTACGTATCCTTTCATTTTCAGATAAGTAGCAGTGTATTTTGTCTTAGATGCTAGCTGCCATGTTCATTATCACTGGCATAGGCTTCCTTTAGTTGGCTCAAAAGTTCAGGTTTTGATTTGGAGCAGTATAGCTCAAGTGAAATAAAAGGTAAATCAGTCCCATTAGAGGCCTGGACAGGCCCAGAGGGTTCCAGGAAGTTAAGGCTCCCAGATTTCGTGACAACGGCACAGGATGGTGGTAAGGTTGTCAGCCTTACGCAACGGCCGCCTTTACCCCCAGGAAATACTCCTGGTACTCATTTCTGTTAGAGGCTGAGTCGACCCCAGGGCCA
>Ga0123357_10001220_pt1:0-25000 | contig 26929 bp, 23 predicted proteins | sample TergutEmb28metaG_FD_89873 | JGI IMG/M metagenome (GOLD analysis project Ga0123357, IMG submission 89873) | Embiratermes neotenicus P4 segment gut microbial communities from Petit-Saut dam, French Guiana - Emb289 P4 | ecosystem: Host-associated > Arthropoda: Insects > Digestive system >...
ACCAGATGCTGTAAATACAGTTGTTTGTGCTCCTGATGATGGGTGGAGAAACCACCCGAAACATGTAGAGCAGTTTACATATAAAATAAACTATGTATAGTTGCATCTTGTTGGACGTTTATTGACATACTACTGGATTTATTTTATAGGCACGTGTGATGGAGGAAATTTACGGAAAATTCACCGATCAGAGTGGATTGTACTGCGGTTTTGTCAGTTTTGGTGCAGCGAAAAATTTTCGGTGCTTATCAGCGTTATCGAGGAACCTGTTGCTACAAAATTCAGCCCTGAAGATATAAACACTACTTTCCTTTAAAATGTTTGTAACCAGGCATTAGATAACACCCTGTTATAAAAAAACATGTATACACACAACGCGAATCTCCTTCTCTGGGAAAGTTTCAAAATCCAGAAGCTGTATTTCACGCGTTTAAACTATTAAAAGAAACACAGATTCGTATAGATCCTCACTTGCAGTTTCGACTCGTCTCGTTAGTCAGAATAAAGTGCGGAAAGAATGTAGGTGTCATATGATTTTCACAGAGTTGTATAATATGTGGGTAGGTTTTCACCCTTTGTATAGGCCACGAACACCCTTAGGGTGAGTAGAGGTATAGCTCTACGCTTTCTAGGACCTCGGCACTAGATGGGGGTGAGGGTCAGCCCCACGTCCCGGTCGCCTCTACCCCCTGGCAAGCCCCGGTACCCATTTTACAGGAGGCTGAGTGGGCCCCAGGGCCGGTCTGGACGGGCGGAAACTCTCATCCCCACCGGGATTCGATCCCGGACCGTCCAGCCCGTAGTCAGTCGCTATACCGACTGAGCTACCCGGTCCACCTTGTAACTATGTTCACTGTGGAAATTGTGACAGTTCAAGTAGAAGTGCCAAGAAAGAGAAACCCATCTGAAGTTTTTCGTACTTTACTTTTCCTTCCTGTAGCTCGGTCGGTAGAGCGACTGACTACGGCCTGGACGGTCCGGGATCGAATCCCAGGGGGGGCGAGTTTTTCCGGACCTGTCCAGACCAACCCTGGAGCCCACCCAGCCTCCTGTACAATGGGTACCGGGTTTCCCGGGGGTAGAGGCGGCCGGGGCTTGGGGCTGAACCCCCCACCCCAACTAGTGCCGAGGTCCTAGAAAGAATACAGCTATACCTCTACTCATCCTAAGGGCCTTCGTGGCCCATACAAAGGGTGAAACCTGCCTACTTTTCCTCCTTCATACGAAGACTGAGAATTCACACTTACGACCCTTCTAATCATTTCATCATTCATTTACGCTCATCCCTGCAAGACTTAGAAAGAAGCTTGTGGTTTCGCCAGTTCATGCACGTGACTAGCATAGACGTCTTAACAAATGCAATTAATTCTACTGGTCTGTCTCTGTACTAATCCACATCTAAAATAAACGTGTACATGAATTTATTAAGAACCACACTATTAAGAAATATGGGAAGGTGGAGGTACGCCTCCACGCGTTCTTCAGTTACAAAATAGATGGTGAGTGACCAGGAGCGTAGCTAGATTTTATGGTGACTGGGACGAGTAAATCCAATGGCCGCCCCGCCAGAAAAGATAAATTTTAAAACAAAATTACAGTTACTTATTGAATTATTTTGTATTTGGCTCAATAATTTAAAATTTGATGAGTACAAAAAAAATTTTTTAAATTTAAATACTCATTTTGCCGCCCCTTGGACTCTACCGCTGGAGGCGGCCACATCACTGGTCCTCAACCCCTCCCTTCCAGCTACGCCTGTGGTCTGAGGTATATTTAATAGTATAGACGATGTTCTGGGATTTGATTCCACTCTCGAGAAGAAGTGTGCATATTAAATGTACTTCAGAACATGGACAACGAAGGGTGTAACGTTTCAACCATTGTTACGAAAAACTGACGAATCTTTTAAGTCCCGAATTTACCTCCACAGCATATAAACTATTACAAACAAAAGTCTTCGGAAGTCTAGGATCGTGTATGCTATTCAGCAAAACTACGCTCTACTTTTTCACAAAGATTCCACTATAATCACGGACTGTTTGTAGTCATTTCTAAAGCTGACCACAGTAATTTGTGTTGTCCGGTATTACATACAGGCAACAACAACATCATCATCATCATCATCATCATCATTTGACACTACAACCTTTTGTGGGTTTTCGCCCTCTCAGCCAAGTCTCTCCAAGTTCTTCTGCCCTTAACTGTTTCCTTCCAGTTTTTAACTTTCAGTTTTTTTGTATCTTCCATAACATCCTCTTGCCATCGTAGTCTTGGTCTTCTTACTGGTCTAATTCCCATAGGTTTCCAATCTAGTAGTTTCCTAGTTGGTCTTGCTTGGTCCATTCATTGGATATGCTCCAGCCATTTTATTGCCTTGATGAATCTCACTACATCTGCATCTTCTATTAATTTATCAATCTCCTTGTTGTTTCGTATTCTCAATATATTGTCAATATTGACAGACCCAAATATCTTCCTTAGTATTTGCCTTTCAAAAACGCGTAGGTACAAACAGTCAACACGTTTCAAATATCGGCAAAATTCAAATCTTGTGACTTAGGCTATTTACTTGTTCAAAATCTCTTGTCATTTCCTCCTAGTTGGGAACAACAGTTCGGTAAATTAGTAGCTATTGAAGAGCGTACCTGCCTACTGCGTGCTCCTGGTCGTGTTGTTCAGTTTGTTCCTCCTTTCTAGCGACATTTCGAAGAAAACATTTTGCTGTTGCTCTACAACTTTTACACCAAAAACCACATCTTAACACAATGAAATAATTTCACGTTACAACGGCCGAACAATTTTCGAAAAATTAAAAATTATTCACTTCACCGTGTGGTTCAAGATGGTTGGGTTCCATCTTTAACATCTTTATTCACTTCACCATGTGGTTTGAGATGTTTGGGTTCCATCTTTAACATCTTTATTCACTTCACCATGTGGTTCGAGATGTTTGGGTTCCATCTTTAACATCTTTATCCACTTCACCATGTGGTTTGAGATGTTTGGGTTCCATCTTTAACATCTCCTAAACATCCTGACCAACAGACATAATGCCTACTGGACACACAAACACAAGCCCACACTGCATTTCTATCACCGACGAACTCATATTGTCTAGTACATCTTCAATGCAATTCGTTATGACAATGTCCACAACAGAATAGCTTGCTATGAACCATTACACCTGCACTGCTGTGCACGAAAAAGTAACCAATTTAACTGCAGAATGCAACAAACACCACCAACTCCTCGCGCATTAATACTATGAGTGAAGTAGTCTATCATGAAGACATATCACTCCGCATCGCTCACTAACCTCCTTCTGTCAAGTAAATTACCTGTGCCTCTATAGGTTTATATACTTTACTTAAGTATGCCACCTTTCAAACAGCATTAAACTGTGAAATAAACATTCTTGATATTGAGCAGACGTGTCACTACTGTCTGCAAATAAATATAACATTCATAGGTCCGTGCATCGCTGATATATTCGCAGAATACAACCAACAAGATGCAACGTTTTACAATTTATTTATTTCTGTAAGATGCTCTACATGTTTCAGACGGGTTTTCCGTCCATCATCAGGAGTTCAAAACTGCACATACAGCGCCAGGTATTTGTCAGACCAATACTGCTACCTGCTGCTAACCTGGCCAGGCTAGCAGTAGGTATAGCTATGCCTCTGCCCACAGCGTCCAGGCCGGCTATGGATCTCACCCAGTCTCCTATCCAACGGTACCAGAAGGAACGAAGCTGATCTCTCACCTTCATCTAGCGCCGAGTTTCAAGAATGTGTGCTCTCACACATCCCCATGATGCACAGCCTGAGCGAAGGCACCAATTTACATGCACACAGCTAACAGTTTAACTCCCCACTGATAATTCTGCAATTTTTTAGCGGTGCTGGAGTTCGGGATATATTCTGTGTGATGAACGTGCTTTTCACGGATGATTGTCTCCAACTTTAGCGTTCATTTAGCGCGAATGCACAGTACATTCACCCTTATAAAATTATACAGCATAAAGCAACGAAATGTACAATTTTCTAAATTAATATTTAATTTTTAATTTCTGTTGTCTCCTACATGTTTCGAACCTCTTGGTTTCATCCTCAGGGAGACAATTGTATATGCAGTATGGTATGTTTTTCATGCATAGGTGTGAGCATTCTGGTGGATAAGAGACTGTTCCGAAAATAAAATACTGTTGCAGGCGGTACTGTACTTCATATGAAGTAGGCAGGGATTGTACACCTGTCCTTTCAGTGCGGAATTTGTCGTCCATTAATCAGTACCTTGGAGTTATCCCCCTCCACATACACCATGTCTCAATCTAGGAAGAAGAATGTTTTTTGAGAAAGTGGTAGTTGTTCAGGTCCGCTGTGTGTAGCCGGAATGCACCCACTTTCCTTGGTCCACAAAATTCCTTACCACAAATAAAAAGCATACTTGCACCAACCATGAAACATTGCTTTCCCATGCAAGATATTGGCAGAGGCACTAAATGACATTTAACCGTCTAACTGTATGAGAAGTCAGTAGTTCCTCAGTCAGGAAATTCCCCCACATTTTACATAAACCAAAGATTTTTACCTTCTTCACACGAGTCTGTGAAGTTACATATCCTCAGCCAGATAAATGGAGTCCATGTTTTTCCCATACTATTGTTTCAGACACATTTTAAAATCATACTCATCCATGTATGAAGCTTTCAATTAGGTTCTTGGCTTTAAGTTTTCTCACCAAAAGGCTACATGTGGTATCTCCAATGGGCCCCGTCCATGTCATCCTTCTTGATTTGATCACCTAAATATTGTGTGGTGAAAAACATGAATCTGAAACGCTCAGATTTGGCCAGTTTGTGTTCTGGATATCTGTATATTGCTTTCAAAGTAATTACACTCTCAACTCATTGTTATTTAAAAACACTTTTAAAGCTGTTAATTACTCTCAGTTTATTAAATTCTTTACATCCTGACATGGCAGTTACCTGCTTGTTTAATGTCAGGATCCAGTCAGATTTGAGGTTCTTACAGTATTCGTGATGAATATCATTGTCTTCTGCCTGACGGCCCTACCAACATTTTGGAGGCACTTGCAGCTTTTCTTAAGGGTACTAATGTTACCTGCTTATTCTACATTGTTTTGTTTTTGTCTTTTGTTGAAAACAAGTAAGCTAAGTTCCTTGGTTTGCAGGAAATAAAAATGAAATAAAATTGTCCCATAATATATTGTGTTGTCATATACTGCCTCTCTGTTTTATGTGTTGCCATATATGATGAGTCTAGCATCTCTAGTAGGACAAGGGTAGGCTGGCAAGCAGGTGAGTCATCCAGTAATACGGCAGAAGATTGATGCCTGACAACAGGTGAGACATAATCTCTCTGTGGGTGCAGTCAAGTTCTGAGGATTCCTGTGCTGTTTCTAATTCACAAATAATATGTGTTTTGCGCAGTCAGCAGTCCATCTGGCAGCCAAGATGAATGCACCCACAGTCTTACTTCTCTCTCTTCTGCCATGAACTTAGCCACAATTGTGGTCTCATCTGGTACAGAACACATCCTTATGTTTGTTGGAATGTCTCCAGTGTTCAGATTTGTCCAGGGAAAGAGAGAGAGAAAACAAATATTTTTGCTATCTATTTATACTATGTATTAATGCATGGATATGGAACATATAAAACTGTATAATCTATGTTTAAGCGAAGAAAGCAATGAAATCTTATTTTCGAGATACGCACATATGGTGAAAACTGTTAGTGTATACATAATTCTGTTACTGTATCTGGTAGCAGCACATAAAACAGTGCTGTTGACAAAAGCAGATGTTGCCTAATTATATTACTCTGTAAGTTCATTTTACAAAACACACTGATATAAGAACATTATGAATGCATGGCATGGCACATAGAAATAAGAAGTAAATAATGCTGTTACTTTGGCCATTCTCCATACTTTTAAACATGTTTCAGAATTAGATCCAATTTCTGAAATGTGAAAAACCCATTATGATGGACGTTAAAAATATTCATGCATACTGTAACACATCACGCGTACTGTAACACATCACGCGTACTGTAACACATCACGCATACTGTAACACATCACGCGTACTGTAACACATCACGCGTACTGTAACACATCACGCGTACTGTAACACATCACGCATACTGTAACACATCACGCATACTGTAACACATCACGCATACTGTAACACATCACTCTCAGAAACACTTATTTAAAATAAGTGGCAGTAGGACAATAAAAAATGCAAGATATATGTTTGAATTTACTTTATATTGCTGTCAATTTGTATAATCAATGTCACAACAATCTGTACATAACATACTTCAACAAAGACACACCAAAGTTTTTTTGTGTATCTGCATTACATAAAAATTTCAAAATGTTCTATCAAATGTTCTGGACAAAAGGCACGTTTTTAAGGAAAGGTGTAGGAAGTCCTCACCATCTGGTCTCTTGACATATGTGAAACCTTCAGATTTAAAAGACTTTCAATAAAACAAGCAGTTGCATGCTGACCACATATAAATTTTTCAAATTCTCTGTGTTGAAAGGCACAAAACAGGAATTTCCAATTGCAGAACTAATGTATTTCACCAGCCATACTCCATTCTTTATCAACCAACTGCAGGCTAACATAAGCTCTGAGACATGTGTGACCTCTCTGTATGGACAGTCGTACTTTGTTTCTCAAAATGTTAAGTTTCTACTGTGCAGTATTTTATTTCATCATCAAGTGATGTCAGCTATATGCTCTTTTGCATTTCTCTGGAGAGGGAATATTTTTTTTTCATTCATACATAACAAATATTTAAAAGTAATGTAACACTGTAACTGAAGAACCTTGCTGCCATTTCAAGTACCTGCAAGGGTAAGCAGTGTACCACTTATAGATAAGGGATAATAATCTAAGTTTCTCTTGCAGTATTGTCATTAGTTACTCACAACCCTCTTTTAAGGCAGTTTGACAGCGTCAGATATGACACACAGTAAAAATTTGATTTTGTTTTCTCCTCCTTTGTGAGGTGTCAATACTTGGGTTATACTGGAGTCACACCATTTCTTCTGCAGTCTGGGTGGCAGCAGATTCCATTTTACAGTGTTGCGTAATTGTGTTTCAAGGTCAGTTGTGGACATGAGAAGCTGACAGTGACAGAGTGACAATGCAGGCTTTATAACTCTGTTTTCATTGTGTATATGAAGACATCAAGTCTAAAATCAGTACTCTTAGAAAAAAATTCACACATTCTTGTTTAAAATATTTAAGAATTGCACAGTGTTGTCAGTGCTGATCGGATTCTTTTATCAAAAGTTTTGCATGAGAGTAACAAATGTAGCTGAATGAGGAGTCATGCAAGAGTCAATTTGTGCAACAGGAAGCTGTGGCTTGCAGGTTTCCCTACAGTAATACATGATGATCACTTTGGCTGCTCTGTCGAACTATTAAGACACAATTCACTGTGCCATTGGTGCATTTTTCTGTGTCTTCTTTTCACTTTCATCACAGAAATGAAAAGCATTACAACAGTCTGCAAATGGAAGAAGAACTTTTATTTAAATAATTAGCAGCAATTTTAAATATGCTCACCCAGTAAATCACCTTCACTACTGTAGATTTCACAGATGATGTTACACAGAAATATTGTCATAATCTGTGTCAAATTTTTACCCAGCTTACCTACAACACATATCCTTTCCATGATCCGTCTTTCAAGAAGATGAGACTGGTAAATATCAAAGTAGGATTTGATAACATGAAAAGGTTTGACAGATTATTTTATACCCAAAACCATTCAGGCTGAACTGCTTCGAACTGCCAGCAATCAGGAAGACCTATATGAGTCTTATTAGCAAACTGACTCTTTGACCACTGGAAAGGAGCATCTTGGAACCCGATATTTTCAGAACTGTTATTTTTATTGTTTTGAGCATTAGTGATTAATGGTCCAGATACAACTTGTAACACTATTTTCTGGAATGAAGAAACCATTAAGATCTTAGAATCTATGGTGCCCATGGGAGGAAGGTTAAGGGAGGAGGATGAATTATTGTTAGGAGGAACAAGGTGTGAATTCAACAAGAAAGTGTTATTCCTCATTAAACGCATCACCGACGTCAGATTAGAAGCATCCACTAGGTCACTGTAAGCATGGGACACACTACTGGTTCCTGTCCAATTATTGGTATGACTGGTATCCTGAAATAGACAGACTGTGTTACTGAAACAGTTTAAAAACAATATTTAATAACTTTTGCTACCTAAGTAACTAGAAATAGTATCAGCAGTCTAATATATTATGATCTTCTGATATCAGCAACAGCAGTGCACATTAAAATTATTTTTTTCTCTAATTTATGTTTCGCTTTCATGTCAGAATAATAAGTTTACATGCTTTCTTAACTTCACAGCTGGAATTACTGAAACATTTCTTGTATTTTATTCATTTTATACCTTGGATGAATATTTTAGCTGTAATAAGATTTAAAACATTTACTATTATTTAGCTATTTTTAATGTTCTAAGTTTCATCTTGAGATCTGTTGACCTATTAACCTTTTGGCATTGGAATTATTTTTTAAATTTTAACACAACCTGTATATAAAATGTGAATAATACAGGAACCAAATACATTAGATTTATGAAACAAACTGCATTTTGAAGAGGGAAAAACAGAGAGTATATACCATGTTTAAAATATTCAGTACCTATATTTGTTGAATAAATATATAAAATGCAACATTTAGAGGTTAGCGGTGCGGTACAACCACTATAGTTGTCGTTAGGCATCAAAAGGTTAATTAATTTTAAATAGTAACATATTATAAAACTTTACAACTGAAATGTATGTTTGAATTAGTACATATTGTCAGCCTTTTGACTACCGCTGATTCTACATTGGCTGCACTGTACTTTATCTAATTTTAGACTGTTTGTATCTATTGTAATGTATTGTAATACTCATTGACAGAGTTAATTGGAACTGACATGTTCTATATTCTGTGGGTTACAACCCCCTTCTGGATCGGACGAACAAAAATAAATTGAATTTAACTGAATTGAATTGAACTGGTTTGGAATCTTAAAGTTATTCATATTCACAGCATACTACTTTTGTTATGCATTACAAATTTTGTACCTTTCAAAACAGTCACTGCACAATTCTCTCACATGTCAGTGTGCTGCACATGAAGTGTTATTACATGTTTCTTCATCAAAATTATAAAAATGTCTGGGATTTTATTTTATATCAAGGTGTTTTGGGATATTTCACACAGGGTGATTAAAGATATTTAATTACATGGCAACTATTTCCTTCCTTACTTTGCTTCCGTCATTTTGAGTATTCAAACAAGTTACAAAATTCTTAAAAACATTTTTTTTTAACAGTTGCACGTCATTAAAGGTGTCAAAATGAGACAAATTTTCCACAGCCCTGCTACAAAGGATGTACATGAAATTAGTTACTGAAATAGTTTTCACTTATCTTTGCCATGACACTTAGCACTGACATATGTAATGCACTCATAAACACAAAATTTACTGCCACAGTAAGAGGTGGGCAAGGAACAGGGCGACTGGGTACAGATGATTTTCAGATAACCTTTGACATCCTACTGACCAGACAGTTACTTCTTTATATGCCTTCTGAGAAGCTACACTTCCCACCTACACAGATGTATAAGCAGCCAGTCATTTCAATGATACAGAAAGCTGGGCCACACACATTTGGACCAAACTAACCATACACTGACAGGTTATGAAACAGCAATCATGATGTGAAAACGATAGATGACGTGCAACTGATAGGTCTCCGGCACTGAAATATCCCATAAAACATAGTTTGAGCAGCATCTTCTGACATCTGATATTCATTTGAATAGCATTTAGAAACTAAATTACTACATTACAGAAAACACTATCCACATCCATTACAAAGCACATTCAGCTAATGCTATTGAGGGAAATAATAATTCTTTAATGTGAGAAGCATACGAAAAATTACAGTAAACTCTAGGCAAATTGCAGATGTTTTTAATGCTAAATCATGTAGTGTGTATGTGTTTATAACCACTATGCTTTAAGAATTATGGACTGGGTAGCGTAGTTGGTATAACGACTGGCTACAGGATGGACGGTCTGGGGATCGAATCCTGGTGGGGGCGAGATTTTCTGCACCTGTCCCGACTGGCCCTGGGGGCCACCCAGCCTCCTGTACAATGGATACCAGGCCTTTCCTGGGGGTAAAGAGTGGATGGGGCATGACGATGACCCCTCACTCCAACTAGTGCCATGGTCAAGAACGAGTAGAGCTACACCTCTACTCCCCTATGGGCCGTACAGCCTGTACAGAGCCTCAGTGCCTGTACAAGGGTGCACTTATGCTTTAAGAATTAAACTAGCCAATAAAGTGAGTCACTATACAGCAGATGACCTAGTTTAGATCTGAAATCAGGGTCATCTCTTATGTATCATGTTCAGAAGGACTGCATGGCACACAAACCTGATGACCTGCTGCCTCTATGTGGGGAAAGCCTACCTTTACCATATCATAAAGGGTAGACTATCTTAAAATATTTTTGAGGGTACATATCTTAAACAGGCAATCTTATGGATGAACAGTTCTGTGTGTTCAATGGTATCTCCTATGTGGTAATTCTGCTAACCATTTAAATGTTCCACAATTTAGTATCAACATTCACAAAACCATGTAACATACTTATATCTATAATAATACTGTTTCACACTACCTTCCAAGTAAGAAATTTATATATACCCATGGATGAAATAACAAGGTGTGTATTACTTTTGTTACATTCTTATAAATATATCTTGTTCTGCTGTCACTCATTTTCCTTGTGATTTTATAAGAATCAAAGCCAACACAACCACGTGCTTCAGTTCTTCCATGTGGGTGTTAAGATGAAGATCATTTCATGGCAGAAAGGAAAGTACCAACAAGATATGCCCAAATTTCCCACTTTCATGTAACTACAGTAAGTGTGTTCAAAATAAAATGTTTTTAACGGGTAAATATGAACATAACTATGTGTTGTTATTATTGTTGTTGGTGGTGGTGGATGTGATGAAGAAGATGACAAAACCTCAAAAGAAAATGTTTAGACACAGTAACTTGCTGTAGGAAATTCAAGCTGATCTTAAGCCAAAACACCATACCTGGTATTGAGGTAATCCATTTGAGACCCAAAATCCAGTATGCTGCAGTATCTTGGTATGATCTGAGCAACGTGTGAATCCTGACATCTGGTCAACAACCCACAACAGGCCGTTCTTTGCACTGATGGGCACTTTGGTTGTCTTCTCAATAGCTTGCATCTTTGATGGTAGGCTAGAGAGCAGCTTGCTGGCAAATTTCTTGTCCACTGGTGGTGCAGTAGGTGCCCCTGAACTTGCTATCAGTCCATAATTTACAATCAGCCACTGCTTACTGGCAGTGCAACTATTAGCTTGTGCTAAGTAATGCCCCCACAAATAACCACTTTTTGCCAGTCTGTTTGCTGCCATCACACATGGACCAGTTAGTACCTAAAACAATAACAGAAGAATGGTGTTGCTGTCCAGTGATATTAAAATTGCACTTTGATGATATTAGGAAGTTTGAAAATTTTAAATTTCTGTTTTTAAGTATTAAAAAATCAGAGTTCAGTCAGTCAGACAATGGCTTTTTACCATATAGACTGTAATGATTTCATGTATAATTCATGGTGGTCAAAGTGGCACTTTTCCCACTTTTTTGTGATTTAACCTTGCCAGTTATGAACCAAACATTGCTCCATACTCAATATATAAGTCAAACATGCAACAGGTCTGACAAGGAAGGCCATTTTCATATCCTTGGTCTGCATGCTGGGGCTATCTCTCCAACCTGAAACTTGGTTGGTTAGGGAGTATGAGTCAATGATAATGTTTCTTTATATTTTCAAAACAAAACAGTACCAAAAAAAAAAAAAACTACACTTGGTTAATTACCGAGAAAGTCGGGTTTTTTATTTTTATAGAAAAGATGGTTAAAAAACTGAATTTTGCTGATTGCAAAGTCATGAAATTTTACTTTGGAAGTGACAACTGATCAGAAATATCCTGTGGGTGGTTATTACAGAGCAGTATTTTTGTACTTAGACATTTTTCAGAAAATCAGCCATAATAAAACTAACTTTACTTATAATTTAGCCACCTAATACAACTTGCACACTGACAGATTGAACACTGGCCTCCTCTTGTTCGAGCTAAACAGCAAACTTCACGCCAGGAGTTAAATCACTGGAAGATTTATTTGTAACAGTTGTAGTAGTGGAAGCAGAACAAATAATGGAGAACAGTAACAATTTATGTTTACAGAATTTTGTTGAGGAAACCCCATAAGCAGAAGCTGTTAGCAGTACCAAGAACTTACTATTTCTGTTACATATATATTTTGACTATTTCTCTACCCAACAAGTTCCTTCAACTTAATGTGGATTGTTTAAATGTAAATTATATAAAATTAAAAAAGAATAAATGATAAAATTAAGATGGATCTTATGGTAACTGATTGTAAGAATGGGAGGTAGATGAACCTGACTGAGAATCATGAGAAATATTTGGTATTAGCAGTACTGAACCTGATGGCCTCTACTACTAAGAGTTAGTTTGATAATGTTTACAACCCCTTTTAATAAATAAGCCTAGCAATTTGGTTACTCTGAGATTTGTACACAGTTTCCAATAGCAAGTGTTCATATTTGGTTATTTTGGTTGTTGTGTCTTCTATCTTGTATTCAGGTAGTTGGGTAACAAATGTTCTGATGAACACAGTGTCTCTGAAAATATACACACCTGCAAAGAAAACACAATAAAAACCCAGAAGACCAAAACTAGATCCAGTGTTTTATCAGGAAATTTAATTTCATAATATTTAAATATCTGGTATAAAACAAACAAATATATCATTTATAAATGAGTTAACTGAATCGTTTTCTTTCTCCATCATAACTGTATATTTAAATTTAGCTGACCAGCTAGCTAAATAACAAACATATAAAAAATAATTTAACAAGGCATTTAAGTTAATAAACTTTCTAATAAATAATCTCTAAATTCAAAATTGCTACCTTCTAGGAGGTAATGCTGCATGGTCTGACAAAAGTGTAACAGCGCTTAACAGGACCCTGTTACCTTCATTGTCAGGGTACAGAAATCTTCAGTCAGTGCTGTGAAGACCTAAGATCTGAAGCCTTCCAATTAACCCCTAACTCTAGCAAAACTATTTAAACATACAATGCAAAGCAAAGCCTGTCATTACCTGCTCTTTTTGATTCAAGCTAGCCACAGAAGATCTGCTGTAAGAGTGGAATGCAGTTCCCAGAACTGCAAGTTGATGTTTTCTCTTTCCAAATTCTGGTTGACCTACCACCAAGTAGAAGTCATCCTGTGAATGTATGACACCGGGATATGATGAAAATGTTATTATTTGTCCAGGAACAGGATCTGAATTGGCATCAGATGTGTGGTGATAACCGAACTGATAGCGCTTCAGTACTCGCAGCATGGACTGGAGTCTGAAACAAATTGTTCAGTACTGTGTGAATAAGTCCTCAGGTGTTCAGACTGTGGTCTCCTGGGCTGTGGAACTATAGGTTTTTAAACTGATGTCGAAACCCAACGTGAAACTTGACCCGGCACATGGAGAGAGCATATTCCTCCAAAAGAGTGGTATCTGACAAGAAACTGACAACCTGATTATTATGTGACATCTAGAGAGCTGTGATGATAAGCTTGGTATACACAGTTCTGGACTAACTTTGTGGCTTCAGATACAGCAGAAATGTAGAGGGAACATGTGGGAGGATTTGTGAAAGTAATATGTCTTATGTTTGGTGTGAGAACGAGTGGATACAGTGTGATATAAGTGTAGAAAATATTTGTTGCAAGATTTGGTGTCAGAGTACATTAGTCACACAGAACTGTTAACTTGTGAGTAAAGTCTTTTCTACTCCAAGCAGCATGAAATATGTCCACTGCAAGATGAGGCATGTTTAGACCTTCAGATTGCTGGGGCCACATGTCTTGTGGTGTAACATAGCTCAGTCATCTATCGTTTAATTTGATTAAAAAAAAAAAATACATGCAGAATTTTAGTGGAGTAATTTCTAGGTCGGTGACCACCAAGAAAGAGGCTATGACAATACAGACAGATGTAGAGGAAACAGATCAAGGAAACTGGATTAGGATCATGGCTGGGGTGGATTTAATACTCTTGGTATTAAATCTTCAGATTCTGCTACTGCAGTCTTTTTTAGACATTTATTTAAAACCAGAAGTTTAAAAATTGTATGAGACCAGAACATGATCCTGATTTAAGGCATGTACATGTAACAATCTAAGGACAATTACAAGATGAGAAAAACTTTAACTCTATGATACAAAGTCTTGCAACTGGTCAAGAAATTCCCTAACTATGTGCATCTGTACACTAAAATCAGTCACTGAACTCTTCTTATGGCAGTTAAAAAAGTTTTAATTAAATCTTAGGCAGTAGTTTAATTAATGTTTGATTTATAAAAAAGAAGTCCTGCACCTCACTTTCCAAGATGTAATTAAAACCTTCTGTCTTGTTACTAACAGCCCTTCTAAAACTAGTTAATTGCAGTAGGTAACCAACTACAAGAAATCATAATGGCATAGATACTTGGAGAATACCTGCTCCTCTGCCACCTTGTGTGTCACTTGGATGATCTTAGGGCTGAACTTGCTCATCCACAGTGATAAATGGATTCTCGTAATTATTGTTTGTACGAATTGTGTAAAGAATTTGCATACACAAAGACAAAGGTGAAAAGGACTGCTCTTACTGGCAGTCTGCATATTTGTGAAGTATGTACATAATTTTAAGCACCCAATTGGTCATAATTTCCATATAATACAGACGAGAACTTCCTAGTGTGACAACTAACAGTTATTTTTCTTTTGTATTATTTCGTAGGGGTACATAAGGTAAAGAAAAATAAATCTTAAAATAGTCCATCCAATGCAGCTATGTTTATTCACAAGAGTAGCTACATATTTCAGTCAAACCTGATCATCAACAGGCTATCATATAATATTTAAAAGAAGGAAAAATGTGAAACATATAAACAGGTCATTCTGGTTTTACTCTGTGGGATTCCATAAGTTCACAATTATCATAATGCTAAAATTGTAAAAATTGTTTGTTAAATTGGTAGCTGAATAACGGATTTTAGATTTTCACGAGTTTAGGCAAGATGTATTTTTTAACATCAAAATATTTTAAAGTCAATGGGTAAAATTGCTGGATAAACATTATTAATATTAATGTTTTTTAAGTTCCTGTAACTGTTTATATGATGAAGTTAGAGCCATGGGTGTCAGTTATGTATTCTGTGTTGGACAGATATTTAGCATATATCGCTCTAAATGTAGGGAAGCTGGTAACATGAAAGTATGTCTTGGTGGTTTCTTTCATGTATCTTTTATCTGGAGATTCATTAATAAGAGATACGTGACAAACAGAAACACAGCATGACAGTAAAATTTTTCTGCATACATGGATAATAAATATTGTAATTTAACTTAATTTCGGTTTAGAACAATTTACAATATTTTATACATTTACGGACTTTCATGCTACCAACTTCCTACATTCGGTGTGATATACTCAAAATATCTGATGAACACAGAATATGTAGCTGATGCATGTAACGCTAATTTCTTCTTATAAACATTTAGAGAACTTAAGAATATTAATACTTAACATTTATCCAGAAATTTTAGCCTTTGATATTAAGGTATTTTGACATCAAAGTATATATCTGGCTTAATACTCACAAAACTCTAAAGCCTGTCATTCAACAACCAGTTGATTGAACAATTTTACAGTTCTATCACTGTAATAATTCCCCCTGAAGGTATCCCTACTTTGATGTAGTGGAGGGGCTTGCGTGATTATATGAACACAAGAGCTATGCTGTCGGTAGCATAGGCTACTGGTAGGGCCTCCCATGCCAGACAGGTCAAGGGTGATGACCCAGACGAAAACAGATAACCTGGTCCCCCAGTTTGGGGGTTGGGCGTGGAGCTGACAACCCCACACGGTAAAAATAATTTGTTCTGAAACCTAACAGACAGCCTCAGAAGAATGAGAAACAAACGATGATGAAAGGAGTTTGGAAATCGGACTTGACAATGGCAACCTGGAATTTTAGGACAATGTTAATACCAGGTAAGATGCAAGAGATTAGTAAAGAAATGACGAAATATAAGATAGATATTATTGCATTACAAGGGATACAATGGCAAGAACAGGGTAGGATTGATAAACCGGTCTACACCCTCTTATATAGTGGATTGGAAGAGAAAACAGATCAGCCGGGAACTGGATTTATGATGAAAAAAACCATGAAATGGAATCTATTAGACTTTGAACCACAGAATAACAGAATACGTAAAATTAGATTAAAAGGGAGGTTCAGAAATATAAGTTATATCAGCTCATGCACCTATGAACGATAAAGATGATCAGGAGAAAGAAAGATTCTATGAAAATTTAGAGGAGATGTGTAATAGAATACCAAGACATGACATAATAATAATGGGGGACTTTGACATGAAGCTCGGCAACAAAGAGTACCTACAACTACTTGCAGGCCCATGCAAAATACATGATTCTAGTAATGAAAATGGTAACATGCTGATACAATTTTCAATCAGGAATAAACTAATTGTAAAAAGTACAATGTTCCCTCATAAACATATACATTTGGGCATATGGAGGATACCTGGATCTAATCAGATTGACCATGTACTAGCTATATCACGCCACTCTTAATCAGTTATCGATGTTAGGAGTTGCAGAGGACCAAATTGTGACTCAGACCACTATGTAGTGAAAATTAAAGTGAAATAAAGATTAGCAAATGTTCAAAAGACCCATAGAAGAAAGACTAGAAAATGGGATGTAGAGAAACTACAGAAAGACACAGCACAGAGAGATGAATATCAGAAAGCACTGGATTTAAAACTAAAACAAAAAAATGTAAGGAGAAGAAGAAATAGATAGTGTATAAAAGAGATGGGAACATTTGGAACAGGCAATAAAAGTTGTGGCAGAGGAAATAACAGGGGAAACAAAGTATAAAAAGAATGAAGAATTGTTCAAAGAAGAGTGTGCAACATATATTAGAGAGAAGAATAAAGCTAGACAGAAGATGCTACAAAAGGAGAAAAGATCTAATTATGAGGAGTATCAATAAAGGAGAAGGGAAACTAACAGAATATGTAAAAGAAAGAAGAGGGAGAATATAAAGAAGCAACTAAAGGAAATTAATCAGTTAAATCAACACAACAAAAGGTGTAAGTTTTACAAATCAGTGAACATTATGAAGAGAGGCTTCCAACAAAGAATGATTGGGTGTATAGGAAAAGATGGGATGATGATTTGAGAAGAAGGGAAGATACTGGAAAGATGTATAGAATATTTTACAGAAATACTGAATGAAGAAGAAGAGGATAAAGGGGATAAAGAGGACTATAGAAAGAATCTCATAGCAAAGCCAGATCATGGATTAGAACAGCCACAGGAAATATGCAAAGAACCTACAAGACAAGAGATCGGACATGTCATACAAAGGAGGAGAAACAACAGGGCTATGGGGGAAGATACAATTGTAGCAGAATTAATAAAATATGGAGGACAAGGAGTAATGGATGCAGTCCACAAATTAGCCAAATTAATATGGACAATAGAAAGTATGCCCCAGGAATGGAATACGGGAATAATATGCCTGATATATAAGAAAGGGGACAAACTAGAATGTAACAACTACAGGGGCATTACACTCTGAAACAACACATTCAAGATATTCTCAAGCATCTTAAATGAAAGATTAAAAATCTTCACAGAAAAGATAAGAGGGGAATACCAGTGTGGATTCGGTTGAAATAAAAGCACAATTGACCAAATTTTCATACGTAGGCAGATGATAGAGAAGCATAACGAACATGGGTTAGACTTACATATACTTTTTATTGATTTTAAACAGGCCTTTGATAGTATAATTAGAGAGAGACTGTTTGGAGCAATGGACAAAATGAGAATACCACAGAAGCTAATCAGGCTTATAAGGATGAATATGTGTCAAATGAAAGCAAGAGTGAAAATTGATAATCAAATAAGTGCTCCCTTCGAATTCAATAAGGGAGTTAAACAAGGTGATGGTCTGTCAACAACTCTCTTTGTACTAGCACTACACAATGCTGCACAGGAAATAGACCAGAGAGGCACAATATATGCAAAGTCAAGCCAAATCTGTGCATATGCTGATGATGTAGTGATAGTTACTAGATCGGAAACTATGTTAAGACAAGTATATCGAGAAATAAGGGAGACAACCCAACAAATGGGACTAATAGTGAATGAGAAAAATACTAAATATATGATTGTTTCTGCAACTCAGAAGGGACAACAAACTCAAAATTGGAAAGGAGAAGATAAAGAATTTGAAAGAGAGTCCAGCTTCAAATATCTTGGCAATGTAATACATAAAGAAGGAAGGATTGGTGAATGTGTAATGGACAGAATACACGTAGGGAACAGAGCATATGCAGCTAACCATCATATACTAAAAAGGAAGATTATAAAGAGATCTGCCAAAATGCAAATATATAAAACGCTGATAAGACCAGTAATAACATATGGATCTGAAACCTGGACCCTTATAAAATTTGATGAGAATTTGTTAAGGATTAAAAAAAAAAAAATACTGCGGAAGATCTATGGTCTGATCCAAGGGGAGGATATCTGGAGAATTAGATATGATGAAGAATTGAATAGATCCATAAATCGGGAGGATATTGTGAAATTCATAAAAGCTCAAAGAATAAGACGGCTGGGACATGTAAAGAGAATGGAAGTGGGAGTGATGCCAAGAAAGATGATGGAAAGAAGACTGTTTATAAGAAGAAGAATAGGAAGACCTCGTTTGAGATGGATGGATGATGTGGTAGCAGACCTGAAAGTAATGAAGATAAAGCAGTGGATGGAGAAGATGAAAGACAGAGAGAAATGGAGACTGTTGAGAAGGCCAAGGCTCACCCAGGGCTGTAGTGCCAAGAGGAAGGAATCACTGTAATAATTGCTAACTTGTGGAATCCCACAGAGTAAAATCAGCATGACCAGTTTATATGTATTACAATTTAACTTTTTTTAGATATAATTTGACAACACAACAGGATGAATTCTGTCAGATTATTAAGATAAACTAATTTATGTGCACCAAGGAATAAAGACATGGGTAATGAAGGGTACAACCCCACATACTGTTAATCTTTGCATGCCCCACCTCATGGGAAGAGCCCCTTATATTTATCAGACAAAAGGCAGGTGTGTTGCACAGTGGTTGATAAAATGTGGAGAAGAAAATATTTTGCACCTACTGTCAATGGAGCCCTCATTCCTTAGTCCTCCTGCCCAAACCTTAGTCACTATCCTGACTGAGATATTCCAGGCTCATTAAATATAAGAAACAAATCTTAGCAGTATAACTGAAAGTCGGTAGGAGGTTTGAATTTATGTAATGGAGTCATGTACCTTATTTACATATCCTATGTTAAAAGATTTATCAATAGGATAAAGGAACATAACACTGTTTAATAGCATGTCACATTAGATATCTTAACTAATGACTACTTACAATCCTCCAGAATTTTGGGCTGCATATAGCTCCCCAGTGTCTGCCAAAAACTTAACAAAAGCAGAAGAAAAACTAGCAGCTGTAGAAAATATGAAAGGGAATTTTGTGTCTTCTACTGATCTGTTAAATAAATGTTCCAAGGCAGGTAGATCACTCACCATGTTCATCAATCTGAAACAACATCAAGGTGTCAGATTTCGGTTCACCATGAAAATCAGTGTTAAGGTTATGGTCTACTGTGATATCATGCTGTAAAGGTAAAATTCTCCTTATAACAGGCCAGGCAAAGCCAGAGGTGGGGGGGGGGGGAGTTGAGGTATAGCTCTACTCTTTATCCTTATCACTGGATGGAGGTGGGTGGTCAGTGCCACGCCCCAAGAACTTTATCCTTGGACAAGAAAACTGTTACCCACTGTACAGGAGGCTGGGTTGGCTTTGGGGCCAGTCTGGACAGGTACGGAAAATCTTCCCCCCATGGGAGTTTGAATCCCTGACCATCCAGCACATAGCAATTAGCTCTACTGGCTATGCTGTCTTGGCCAGGACGAAAGTATATGCTTTGGTATATGAATATGGGGGAGGTATGTGCTACTGTAACACTGGTACTTTTCTGCTAAATTACACAAAAAAATGCCACAGGTTATCAATTTTGTTCGGGAAAAGTACTAGTTTGTGCATGATGGTTTATAAAGATAAGTACAATCATCATGCACAAACTAGCAAGGAAAACTTAGTAGAGTACTTGCAAATCTGAATGTGAAAAGGACAAAATTCAAGTGACAGCTGGTTTTCCTCAGTTATCTTAATGAAATATCATATAATGTGACATGGTTTGTGGAATTTCTGATTGGTAACTTCACACAACTTCAATGAAAACAGCATTATTTATGCTTGATGCGTGTCTATTGTATTCTTGAGAAGGTTTATTTACACATTTCTTCAGAAATTAACACCCTATATTATGAACTATATATGGCATCATTTGGTACTGTAGTGTGCAATCAACTTCAATGTCTGACCTGACATACTTATTAATAAGGCAACTTACTCTAACTTTGCTGGAATACTAATTTATTAATACCACATTCACATTTTGCATTAGTGAGCCACATTCTTTGTGAAGAACATCTGTGTGTTCAAGAACACAGTTTCATAACGCAAGAGGAATACACTTTTATAAATTAGGCACAACAAACACCATAAAAATGTCACATAATGGACCTATTCGTCACCGACTAAGATATAGGTAAAGTAGAGAAAGTATATGCTAATGTTCGATGCTTTATTGTATTGCATGAATAATTTAACTGCTGTAGAGACAGCATGGAAATAGCAGTGGGGTTATTACAAAAGTAGTGTGCCCACTTATGTATGTGTGCACATGTGCGCGCGCGCACACACACACACACACACACACACACACACACCACATAAAACAGCACGCCCACACACACATGAATAGCGAAAGTACCTGCAACTTATAATACTAGTGTTGCTTGAATATTCCTGCAGCTATCTCTACATTCATTTATTGTTTCAGTGCAGTGAAGATTCATAAGGTGGTCTTCTGTATATGACACCAGTCATATGATTCAGATGTGGTAATGTGCACTGAGGTATACACACACAATATATTCATCTCATAAACCTACTTTTATGATACTTATAGAGTAAAAAAGAAGCACTCAACATCTAACATTCTTGGCTGTTGCACTGTGTAGGATGACACACATTTTCTAATGTTTTGAAGGAACAAACATATCATCCTACACTTTGTTTGAGTTAACATACACCAAGAACACATTAAAACTTACATAAAAAAGATTCCATCCATGGAGGTCATGTCAATCCACCAGTCTGTGACCTAGTAACAGTGCCTAAACCACTGAAGTTTTTTTTAGTATGATGTGGAAGATCTTTATCGTCGCACCGTGCATTTTGTAGTTTATTTAAGTAACACACCAACAAATGCACATATATAAGCTTTAATAATCTAAAATTTACATTAAAACACTTAAAATGCTCCTACATGTTTCAATCATACGATCATCCTCAGGGAGCATACTTACTAGCTATCTTTATCGTTGCACCATGCATTTTGTAGTTTATTTAAGTAACACGCCAACAAATGCACATATATAGTTTTTAATAATCTAAAGTTTACATTAAAACACTTAAAACGCTCCCTGTTCCCTGAGGATGATCATATGATCAAAACATGTAGGAGCGTTTTAAGTGTTTTAATGTAAATTTTAGATTATTAAAGACTATAAATGTACATTTGTTGGTGTGTTACTTAAATGCTATGGAAGACTTTACTGAAATTTGTTGGGTGTTTCTCAATTGTGCCATATTCCACCACAATACAGCCAAATTTAATACAGGCTATAACTAGATCTTTTTGCATATATTATAAGTCATTAATCATTGGTTGGTGAAATTCGGTTTGGGTAAACTTCGCATGACTTTTAGCAGCTATTTTGATGCTTAGACACAAAGCCAAAGAGAATGTCATAATAAAATAGGTTCTGTACATTGTTAAACCATTAATCAGATATTGGTGAAATTCAGTATGGAGACCTTCGCATAATTTTAACCAGCTAATTTGATGCCACATTGACTGATTAAAAGATCAGGCTAATGGATTGACAGATATGTAATATTATGCAGTCAAAGTATGAATTTTCCTCTTTGTATCTCATATGTCAGTGTTCTGCAGAGACGCTAACTATAACAAAACCACATTAAGCTCAATAAAAAGCAGAGAATACCATTGGGAATTTTGTTTACTGCACAGTGAATACACCATTTCAAATTCTATTTAATGAAGGGAAAATTGGACACAAATGTTGTTCCTTGGTAGGTGTAGTACGGTTGCCTGTTGGTAAATCTAATGTGATGCATATGCAGACCGAGTCTGTGAACCTGTTAAGACTTTATAAGAAATTCTTATTAACAGAAAGACAATTAATACATTTGTACAGTAAACCAATGTGTTTTTACTCATTCTTTGTGCTATTTGTAATTGCCATATTTTCTCAGACATACAGCACATCTGGCCTCCCATTCACAGTCAAATGGTTAGGAATGTACTATGAGTTTCTGCTTGCATGATCTCTGCTGTGTGGCCACACAGTAAGTGAAGTGAAATGGAGTGAAACAGTCACAACAGGACAAACGGCTGTCATGGCAACACTGATGCCTAGACTGACACGTTTTATAATTATTTTGCTTAGGTTTTGTTGAAAGTGTCTGTTGCTGCTTAGTATACATTGTGAAAACTAACTATGATCAACACTGTAAACTAAAATCTTTAAAAATTTTGATGTGTAGGATGTTTTTGTAGCAAGTTGTCTGGAAATGTTATATGATTATTTAAAATGAAGCTTTGAGAAATAGATCTGTTTTTGACTGGGGAAAAGCAGATTTTTCGTTGCATGGGATGAAATATCGCCTTGTGTTAACCATCAGAACAGGGGCATAGCTGGTGGAGAAAGGTGAGTGGTGTGGCTCCCCCTCACAGCAGAGTCGAAGGAATGCAAAACGAATATTTGAAGTGAATAAATTGATTTTCAGCACTCAACAAATTTTAAATTACTGAGCTGGATATAAACAAATTCACTGAGTAATTGTGATGTTTTTAAGTTCATATCTTCTGTTAGGAGTGGCACCAAACAAACCTAGCAAAGCCATTGCATCAGAACAGAACTTCTATATACCTAATACACAGAGTACTTACAGGAAGTCATTATGTGGAATGTCAATTTCCAGTCTGCTTCTCTTCACTCCATGTCTCCAGCCAGTTTCTAGGCCATCCAACTGAACATAGAACAGCTCCACCTGATGCATAGAGGAGTTAAACATTATTGCAGTTATTTTACACAAGAATTTAGGCTGTCACAGCGCAAATATGCATTTTAGACTAGAACCTTTCTAGCTAAGAGCACCAAAGTAGCACTGTCAGTATAGGTTATGGGCTGAGTGACCAGAATTAGAGTTTGATTCATGGTGAGGGAAAAGATTTTTAATCCAAATAAATACCACCTTGCAGCTTTCCTTGTCTCTGTCAAGTGTATATCACATATCTGCTGAAACAGTTGCGAACCGGAAGAGATACTAATTGTGTGTATGACAGTGGTGGATCCAGAGGTCAGTTCTAGTGGAAGGGTACACAACATGATGTTGTACCATTCCATGACAACCACCTTTGGATCAGAATTTGCCACTCATGTAGGACCTATATTATGTTCAGATACCAATTGTACTAAATATTTTCTACTAATTAATGGGAATGCACAGGACAAGAAAAGTTAAGAACTCTGGGGCAGAGCCAATGAGAACTGCAGTTCCCTATACAATACCTGGTGCCAGAAGGGCTCACTTTTTCCCTTCATCTCTGCTAAGCGTTTGATATTTCCAGAGTTAATTTCAATAAAGCTGCGCACATGACTGCAAAACTGCATCTGGTCTTCACACACATCTTGCACAGTGTTCTGCCAGTGCCAGTAGATGAGCTGCCATGTCAGGCTACCTTCCAACAGTCCTGCAGAGTATGCTTGCACCCAGTCTGGGTATTTGTCACATGTCTCAACCTCCAGCATAGCCCACCTAACAAAAGAGCATGTGAGAATCAGTCACATGACTTGATATAAGTGGAACTAGGCACATTAAGGGACAGGAAGGCAGATAAGGAGGGGTAAGTGATATGAACACTCTTGGCAGCGTGTCCAAGGGGCAGAAAATTGGGTGGGGAAATTAATATCTTAAATTTAAAAAAAAAGTTTTCATGTGCTCAACATATGTTACTGAGCCAAATATAAAGAAATTAAATAAATAATTGCGATTTTTTAAAAGTTAATCATATATGTTAGGGGTGACCATTGTGATCACTTAACCTGGGGGACAAAAGTCTTAACTATGCTACTGAGAGACATTTTTGTTCACTTGTTCCTCTGGACTTGCTTACAAATTTATCAAAACATGGCTGGCTGGTTTCGAGTGTTGCCAGTAATGGTCTTTTCAACTTTTCTGTTCTCTGTCCACGTGCAGTGAGGCCACAGAAATAAGTAACATAGACCTGAAACCATTGTATCTCTCTTCAGCTCTTATGCTTCATTCTTCAGCCTATATTCCTATATTCCCTTCCAGATGTCTTAACCATTCCCTTCACAGGAATGCAGGTAGTGAAAAACATGTCATGACCTTTACTAGTGACAAGCATGTTGTGATGGCTGATAGGGCTTGCAAGCAGAAGAAGAGAATATGACAAG
>Ga0123357_10001221_pt1 | contig 26929 bp, 23 predicted proteins | sample TergutEmb28metaG_FD_89873 | JGI IMG/M metagenome (GOLD analysis project Ga0123357, IMG submission 89873) | Embiratermes neotenicus P4 segment gut microbial communities from Petit-Saut dam, French Guiana - Emb289 P4 | ecosystem: Host-associated > Arthropoda: Insects > Digestive system > Gut ...
CCCCAAATAAAAACAGGTCTGCCAAAGGAATAAGTATTTATCCAAAACTATGATAACCCCCCCCCCCAAATAGAAGTCTACTAAGAAAAAAATATTGTACTATGAATTTCATGCACATAATACATGGAGTATGTCAGATTCAGTGTACCTTTACCAATCAGTGTCACTGTCTCCATCTGCACAGTCAGTGCCTTCATCCTCCTCACACTCGCTCCTAATATTCCCTTCCTCTTCTCATTTTCCACAACATATCATCAATCTCATCAATAGCACTGGATATACAGCACTTCTTACAACCCTTCAAAATCACTCCTGGTGACATGCGCTGCCATGCTGTAATGACCCACATTGACTAAATAATGCAGTTATATTTCTTGGTTTATGAACTTACTTGAAACCAGGAAGATTCACAATTTTTTCTGTGTATGGGGTTAGTGGTGTTAAGAATTTGAAATACTTGTGTTCTGGTTTTTTGTTTTGTGTCTGTTGTCTGATAAGTCAGAGTTCATAGCTCTTTTTATGGTTTTTAATTTGTGGATTTGTCAAGGTTTTATTTTGTGAGTCTTGTGTTTAATTTCAAATTTGTCAGTGGCCATTTTCCTACTTAACAAGCTTACTGTTTATATGGTGCCCACTAACTGAGATTAGCTGCATCTAAGGGGTCCACAAGTTTAGGTACTTCTTTGTCTGCAGATGGAGACTGAGCCAGCTTCCAAAACATTATGCTTCTCTAAAAAATTAGACACTGAACAAACCAAAAAGAGAAGTTTGTGTCAGTTAACTTTAGCCTTGCTATGTTCTCTATTTTGTCTACACACGACAGTTCCATGATGCAGGCCTTGGTTTGGCTTCCCATGGTCTGATTGAGTGCTTCATATACAAATTTAAGAAAATGTCACATATTTAAGCAGCAAGTTTGGGGAAAAATCTCGTCTTGCATTCAAGTAAGTACGGTAGCTGAATCGAATAGACACCCTCACCCTATGTTACTTTGAGATCCACATTCTCATGCTATGTTGTTTTGAGATCTACACTTCCACACTATGTTGCTTTAAGAACCACACTGTCACACTATGTTGTTTTGAGATCTACACCCTCACATTATGTTGCTTTGAGATCCACACTGTCACACTATGTTCCTTTGAGTTCCATTTACTCACATTGTGTTTCTTTAAGATCCACACACACATTCTGTGTTGTTTTGAGATGCACATTCTCACAGTATGTTGCTTTGAGATCTACACCCTCACATTATGTTGCTTTGAGATTCACACAGTCACATTATTTTGCTTGGAGATCTACACCCATAAACTATGTTGCTTTGAAATCCACACTCTCACACTATTTTGTTTTGAGATCCATGCTGTCACTCTATGTTGCTTCGAGATCTACACTCTGTAACTATTTTGCTTTGATATCTGTTCCCTCACACTGTTTGGCTTGGACATTCATACTCTCACACTTGTTGCTTTAAGATCTATGCCCCCACATTTTGTTGCTTTGAGATTCACATTTTCACACTATGTTGTTTTGAGATCCCGAGTTTAAGTTTTTATGCTGTCTTTGTTATGGTGACTTTGGTCTAGAATCTTTTGTCTTCAGGTTTGCTGTTTGACAATGTAAAGATTAAAATATATAGAACTATAAGTATGCCTGTTGTATGTGGGTGTGAAGCTTGGTCTGTCATACTAAGGGACAAATGTGGGCTGAGGGTATTTCAAAATAGGGTGCTGTTGAAGATATTTGGGTCTAAGAGGGATGAGTTATTTATGAAAATGGAGATTTTATTTCTCAGTATGTCTAGTATGATATATTCATAGCGGGTTTTAAAAATTGGATTTGAAAGAACTTTGTTAAAACACATATAATTATAGTTACTTTTTTCAATTTTGTTTATGTACAGAGACTTTTATTCACAACAGTCTGTTGTATGTAAGTGATACGATTTTCTTTCAGTGATCCAGATGCTGCAGAAGATATACCTTGGATTCGGATTATCCTTCGACAGATGCGCCTTCTTGATTGCATTGTGGATGGCAACATACTGAATGAACGTCTCTTTGCTGTTTTGGATGCTGCACCTTTACCAGTGAGTTCTAGTTTAAAATATGTATTTTTTGCTGTCTTTACATTCCTAACAAAAGATGAAGAAAGAAAGTAGAAAAGGTAGGTTTATGGGCTCTTTAATGCTGTCTGTGTGTGTGTGTGTTTGTGTACACTTTTTAGCAGCTGACCAAGTTGTGTTAAAGAGTTAAGAGCTGCATCCAGCTTGTCTGGGATTGCATTGCTGTTGCAGGCACCTTACGATATGTAAGTCTGTGTCTGGTTCAGTGATGCCGTATGAAAAAGTGACGTGAGATCAATTAATTGGTCAGTTGAAACTTTTCGCTATGTTATCGACAGTCTTAAAAGGCACAGGCTTTGCACACACTGTCATATGGGAAGTTGATGGACCAACAAGCTTTCTAATATTATTTCTGTTGATAAGTCTGAAGGCCGGAAATAATAAAACTTCTGTACACTTGGAGATATAAAATCCCCTAATTCTGAGTGCTGAGATATTGCCCTCAGTTAAAAATTAGTCATGGACTCAGTAGTACTGAACATGTGAAAAGTCTGTTCCTGTGTGACAAGGGTTACTTAGTTCAATGTTAAGGAGGCTTTCAGAGTCTTGTAACGTTCAAAAGAACTGCATTTGCTTATGTAAATGCATGTAAAAAACACCCCTGAAATACATTTTGTATATTTAGGCAACAGGGAAATTTACTGCATTTTTATGGCATGCTGCATAATCTCTGTTTTATTTTCCTTAAAATGCTGTTTTTTTTTTTTTAATTTTGTCTTTTTCTTTTCAAATAATACATTTTTAATAAATCATCCACTAAAATTTAAATACCAACCTGGTCAGATAGAGGTTAAGTTTGCAGGCACTCACATGCCTACCTGCGCACTGCTGTATATTGTGGGCGTAGAAGAGAAACCCACAAAGTCCAAATGTGCACTTGGTGGGTTTTCTCTGTTGGCAAACTAGCTTCCCTGGACTAGCAAAAAATGGGGTGTTTTTATTGTCATAAATAATTAGTGAATGGACTTAAAGGATTTTCTGTGTCATTTAAAAGAACATTTGACCCTTGGAGCTTAAAAAACAGTGCCCTAAAACTTGGTATTATCTATATAAGCTAAAACATGAGCTGCATTTCCTTGCATCGAGTCTTGACAAATCCCAGCTGTGAGGTTACAATGGCACCTGGATAATTGGTTGTGTTACCAGGAGTTTTATTAGCACATGTTGTGAATTAATATCCTTTCTTTCTTTGAAAATTTTAGTTCAACAAACACATTTCTAAACAGCCCACACATTACCCCCTACAAATTGTCTGACTACCAAAACCAGTTTAATGCAATATGAACATTAATGCAAGGAACTTTTAGTGTCTTTGTTGTGGTTTGTGTGGAAGACAGGGTGAAAGATAAAGGGAATAGAGTTTGAGGGGTTAACACTTTTGCATGCCCACATATGTAGTAGGAAGGGAATTTGTTTTGTCTTCAAAAACAATGGGCCACAGGTGTTCGTTACATTATTTTTTCCCTATCAGCGCACCGCCATGTTTTGTCATCCTCTAACCTGTCTATTCACCAGCTCACTCATAAGACATTTGTTCTTAGCGTCTTTGCCATGATTGGTGTGGAAGACAGCGTGAAAGATAAAGGGAACAGGATGTGAGGGTGTATGTGCTTTAATGTCTGCATACTTTATAGGAAGGGATTTTGTTTTGTCTTCAAAAATATTGGGTCATACGTGTTTGTTATGTAATTTTTTCCCTATCAGGAAGCCACCATGTTCTGGCCATCCTCTAAGTTGCTTGTTCAACAACACCCTTCACAAGGTGCCTGTTCATAATTTCTCATCCCTCTCTGATAGCCACTGCAAGAATCTAGCAATTGGCCGAGCTGTCTGTTAGGGCAACACTGTGAATTATGTAGGTGGGCTGAAAAGTTTTGCTTCCAGCAAAATAAATAATGAAGGAAGGTAGATATTTAAGTGAAGCAAAAAAATATATGTACTTTACCCTTTATTACAACTGTGCATAACCACTTTTCCACATAATCTCCACCAGTTTCAATACAAATCAGTTCTTCAACTCATTCTTGATGTGACCCATCTGTTGCAGTCACTGGCCCCCTCTCATCCTTGCTTTGTCACACAAACTTTCTTCCCTCGCATCTTCTTGTTTAACCTTTTGGCGCTGGAATTTTTTTTTCAATTTTAGCACACCTGTATATAAAATGTGAATAATCCAGGAACCAAATAAGTTAGAATTATGAAACAAACTGCATTTTGAAGAGGGAAAAACGGAGAGTATATACCGCGTTTAAAATATTCAGTACCTATATGTGTTGAATAAATATATAAAATGCAATGTTTAGAGGTTAGCAGTGCGGGACGACCACTATAGGGGTCGTTAGGCGTCAAAGGGTTAAACTGCCATACCCAACTATCTGTGCTAACATCAATACATTTATCCCCATACACTGCCTGCATATGGCAATGAATGTCAAAGGGAGTAATTTTTTCCACGGTCAGGAACTAAATAAAACCATGTTGTTGGAAGTGCATGTCCTCACAGCCTTTGATTTTGACTGTCAGTGAACAGGAGTTATGAATAGTTGTGGGTTCAAGGTTGCGTATGTTGGAGGGGAGATGGAACTGGTTTTATCCTGGTTACGTTCCTCAACAAAGAATAGGACAGAGGAGGCAACACTTTTCAGCCTGTCCTTGTAGATCACACAACCCCTGTAAGTTCATTATTCAACTGTCATGATTTGCAGTAGGGCTTTAATATATAGCTGAACAAAGTATTGGGTTTCACCGTCTGACACTGGTATAATAGGGTCCTTTCCCATCCCACTCCATTCGTGTCCACTGTATGGGGAGGAGAATAGAGTGCCCCCTTGCAGCCAGGTGACGTGCTGTGAGGGTATAGTAATGGTGAGCTCTGACAGTAAGAGACTTGATTTGAAAACAAAATCATGATGTATTTCTTCATACTCTTTCTGGCTCTTCAGACGAAATCATCTAGGCAAGGTCATTAGGAAATAATCTTAGTTTGGAAGATTTGAGGTTCTCACAATGGTGTTAATGAAGATTCATGTCTTCTGAGATATGACATTGTGTTATTGATTTAGTTACTAACATTTAAAAGGATCATAGTGCCTTCGTCTATGATCCTGTGATATGCTGGGAGGTAACCTGCTGACACAGTGTTACATCCTACAAGACTTGAATCTTCAATCATGCTCTGGTTTTTATTTTAGTTTCAGTTTAGTGTTTTATTCAAGTCAGTCTGATTTTGCAGTTTTTTCTGTTTGTTAGAAACAGACTGATGTGTTTGGAAAGATGAGTAGAAAAAACAATGAAAACAAATGCATTGGAGAAATTTTTTTACAGCTCAGTTATGAGACAGTCTTCACTGGGCAGTGAATTTGAAGATGTTATTGTAAATGAATCATCGTCAAGTAATAATAAATTGCAACTGGCATATGAGCTGACAGAATATTCATTTACAACATGTATTCCTCTAAAAGGGGGGAGAAGGAGCTTCAAAAAAAGGCTAATGCAAGGGACTAATTTAGGCTTATTTTCTGTCACAACATAGGGATAGGAATTTGTAAGGGGTATGTCTCCTTTCCCATTGTTTGAGGTCAAAATTCAAAGATTGAAAAAGGCTTTGCAGGGCCTTTGAAATTGGAGACATTCAAGAAATGTTTTAAATCATTCTTGCGCCAAATAAATAATGCTAATAAATAGTGCATTGTTTACTCCTGAAGCTACTCCCTTGGCCTGAAGTATGAACAAAACATGTTGGTAAATGGTTTTAAAGGCACTTTTAATGTGGTGTAGTGGGCCGGGTAGCTCAGTCGGTATAGCGATTGACTATGGTCTGGACGGTCCGGGATCGAATCCCGGTGGGGATGAGATTTTCCGCCCATCCAGACCGGCCCTGGGGCCCACCCAGCCTCCTGTAAAATGGGTACCAGGTCTTTCCTGGGAGTAAAGTGCGGCCGGGGCATGCTGCTGACCACTCACATTCTTCTAGTGCCGCAGTCATGGAAGAGTAGAGCTATACCTCTCTCTACCCACCCTCTGGGCCACACCGGGCCTATAACTGGATCACTTTTTAATGTGGTGTATATATTTATATTATTGATGTTTTGATTTTACATGCTTTTTGGGGCTTTTTTTTTTTGTTATCAATTTTGGGAAAATATTCCCAGTGTGTATGAATATCTTGTGATATATTCGATACATACACACCAATGCTAATGGAGGTTTTAAGGTTGTTACTTGTAACATGAATGTACAGAAGTAGACACAGTCTGGTGAAGATTAAAAGCACTGCCATGTCCTGCCTTATGGTGCTACCTTAAATTTAACAACAGCAGCACAGTACTTAGTTCATGCCCTTGGTATTTCAAATTGAAACTCATGTTTAGTATATATGACTAAAGTAGAGATTATAGTAGAACAGCGTGTGTTTGGACAGCAGAACCAAGAGTTACCATATCTGTGATGTCATCACATTGGAATTAATAACACACACTGAAGTACCATAAACACTCTAGAGCCAATTCAGATGACTACCAGTGTAGACATAACTGTTAATGTAATGCACAGATAAGAGCTCAATAATATCAACCTTGCCAGATATAACAATCTCAGTACCATGTCATCACATGTATTGTAGGGTGTAGTCTCTAAATGCTACCTTAGTACTGTAGTACCCAAATGTGGCTCAGCCTGCTGCTTATAGCCAGCCATCTTATCTGGCCAGTATAGCCAAAAACACGTATTTTGAATTGAAATATCTTACGTTCCAGATATGCCAGTTGGGCACAGTGTACACTTTTCCATGTTGTGTGTGCTGTAGGAGCATGCCAGGGTCAGTAACTATTGTCTAAATATTCAAAATGGGTGAAATGTGTGTCCTGGAAGTAAACATGAGCTTGCAAGGTGTTATGTGTAGGTGCCCAAGAGCATATACTTCTTTGTAGTGTGGCTCTACAACTCTTAGTGCAGAGTTTTGGCCTTCTCAACCAATTCCATCCATCTTCTTCTATCCTGGACAAGGATCTTCCAATTTGGCACTTTTAACCTCTGTATATCTTTTTTAACATCATCTTCCCAGCGTATCTTTGGTCTTGCTGTTGGCCTCTTTGAAATGGGTTTCCAGGATTGTATTGCTTTGACCATTCTTGTTTCTTGCATTCTTTCAATATGACGATACAACAGCATGTACTTATTTAAAAAAAACCCACAAACACACACACGCGCACACGCCAGCCTGCACACATGCACATTAAGCCCTCTTTCCTTTCTGGAGTGTCCTGAAAGAACTGGCATTTGTCAGTGTTGAATATGCAGGCAGGTAGCTAACAGTGGCATCACACTGACGGTATACAGTACATATTGGTGATGCTGTATAAGTAAACTGTTCATAAATTGCACATATTTTGTTATTTTTTTGTTGCCTAGGTTCAGCGGGAGATTATTTTCTGCCTTCCTGATATTATAGGTGATGAACAGCATCATGAAGCAGCTTTACAGCTTAGGTAGGTGGTTGTCTAATTATGCACTGTCTGAACAACATTTATAATGGAATGGCCTTGATGGTCCTTCTGCAGAGTGGGTTTTATAATCTGAGAAAAATCTGGGCTGCAAACCTAGTTATTAATAGTGATCTTTCATGTTTTGAATGAAAAATAAAATGTGGGGAATTTATTTACTAGTTATAGAACTGTTAGCTTCGCAAGAAGGGCTGTACTCCATGGAATTAGTTTGTTAGCTAGCTAGCTATACCTGGTTTAATGTTCAATTGAAACCACTTGGTACACAGGAAGTGGTCACTGTAGGTGCCATCCTGCAGAGTAGGGTTTACTTGAACTTGAGGTTGCCATGTTCAAGGTTCCAGTTTTCTAGGTTATTAGTTGGTGTAGAATCAACTGTTGTTTCCTTTATTACATTTGGAATGTGCCATAACAGCTGATGTGTTTGTAGTGAATGTAACTGCTTGGTGACTTTCCAAAGTAAATCGTTTCCTATCCATCAAACACAACTACTTTTCTTTATTTGGATATGGCTACACATTTTGATCATTAATGACCATCATTGGGCCATCAGTACATTATTTCAAAGTAAGGCAAAATGCAATATAAGTGTTTTCACTTTGTAGGATCCCTCAAGTGTAAAATAGTTGTTATAATGTAGAATTGTATAAAATTTTAAAAACTGGTTGTAAACTAGCTGGCGGTTGCAAATGATAAGTTTTTGTAAGATATATGTAGGTGTAAAATTAAAATATTAAGTTGTAAGAATAAAATTATTAGAATAAAAGTTATATATGTAAAAGAGTTGAGGTGTCGGCTATGTGATATGATGTGGAAACTGATGGTGTTGTACATATGTATCATGCCGGAACAGTGAAGTTGGCAGTATAAAGGTGTTTGGATGTTTTACTGTATGTTATATATCTGCCTTTTTCTTGAAGTGCATCCTTTTATCATTATATGTTTTATATGTGAAGATTTCGTTTGTATGCAGTGTGTAGTGGTAGTATTGGTGTTTTTAGTTACTCACATTGCATATGCCAGCCTGTGCTTGGTGACAGGTTGTTTAAAGTGCACACAGCGATGCTCAGTAGGTAGTCTCAGCTGAATGTAGTACAGACTCTAGCTAGTTAGTTACTTGGTTATAAGTTGGGAAAATGGGAAAAATTTTTTGTTGTTACAATGTACATACATATCATGTGATATTCAAGGACTATTAGTTTTAATTTAATCAATTGAAGACTGCTGCTGAGAAACCTGGTACTGATTCTTTGTCACAAAGTTCTTGATATATTGACATTTTTGTATAATGTTTTTAATCTTTTGGTTATGGAAGTATCCTGTGGGCCACATTTTGAAATCCGTGGTTTGCCCATGCTGAGCTGTATTGTTTCACAGGGGCTGCTGTTGACCTTTTGTATATAAAATTGTTGATAATGTCAGATAACTAGTGCTACCACCACTTGATAATGGGTCTTATTCAGCTGGGGTGTTTCTGTTACAGCAAACTTTTGAAAACAAATTTTCAGCTGACAGCAGCAGTAATGGAAGCACTAGACAGTTTAAGTTTGGACAGTATGTTGAGAACAGAGGTGTGCCAACTTATGTTACAAACTCTAAACAAAGCTCCTCCAGAGTTTCTGCCAGCAATAGTTGGTTTTCTTATTTCTTCTGATGAGCCCATCGAGAATTTGGTGGAGGTAGGTTATATTTTAAGCTGTCATATTATTTGTATGCATGTTATTATTAAGTGTAGTTTTGTTTGCACTTATGTTGTGTACCAGCATACAATAAAGCTGGTTTGTCTGGTGCCTCAAGGACCAAAGGGTTGCCAGATGTCACAGTGTTCCAGATATTAAAATATCATACTTAATGTGGATTTTACTGTACTTAGCAACTTTATTGAGAGTCCTAACTATTTAATTTGTCACTTGCTATTCTGTCTTGTTTTCCCTGTTGCACTTTCTGTTCCCTTTCCATCACAGCTTATGTAACATTGTGTATGTATAATCTGAAATTTCAACAGTACACCAAGACACGCATTTTATTGTCGCTGTCTTAAATGTTCACTTATGTGAGTTTACCCTGTAAGTATTCCTTGATCAACTTTCACTTTTGAAACTTTTGGAATCAATGGTGGTTGCAGCTGGTTGATGGAATAGTGAAATGCAACAGGCCTTATAGTCACTTCCCAGTCACTAAAGTTTTCTGGATTATTCAACACTGGATAAACAACTTTACTGTATTTTGATTCAAAAGTACACTTATTTTTGTACATATGAATACCTGATTTACAAACAGGGATTTTTTAAATTTGTTTTTACTTTGTGTCCAAACACTGAGTACCCACACATGTGAACCCATGTGAATGAATTTATTTTTACAAGTGAGCATAGTTAAAAGTGAGGTAAACATAAAATTATTTCTTTTTTATATTAGAAAACTGTACATTGTTGTTGTTTTGAAGACTTGCAGATCAACAAATTGCTATTAATGACAGTGTATTACTATTTTTGTTGTATTCTTTTCAGTTTCCTTCTGTTTCTAGTGGGAAATATGTGTTATTTTACCATATTTACCTGAATGTAAGACGAATCTAATCTAAAGATGACCCCCTCCAAACAAAACACGTCTGCCATAGAAAAATATGTGTATCCAAATGTAAGATGACCCCCAAATATAAAAGATCTGCTAAGTAAAAATATTTTACTCTTTATTGCATACACCTAATACACAACACATGTCAGATTCTATCTTCCTTTACCAATTTACTGTCTTCATCTTCACAGTCAGTGCCTTCATCTTCCTCACACTTGCTCCTCATATTACCATCCTCTTCACTGCCATTACACAACATATCTTCATCAGTCTTTTCCAATACATGGATATATGTCACTTCTTAAAACCCTTCACAGCCACATCTGGTGAGATGCCTTGCCACACCATTATGATTCATATTGCCTAATTAATACACTTATATTTCTTGGTTTATGAACTTACTTGAACCCATTAAGAAGATTCACAGTTGTTCCCATGCATGTTGTTAGCAGTGTTAAGAATTTTAAATATATGTTTATTTTTTTTCTCCCCCCCCTGGATATTTGTGTTGTGTCTGTGGTCTCATCAGTCTGAGTTCATGGCTCATAAAAGTTTTACGGTTTCTAATTTGTGGATTGGTCCAGGTCGGTCTTATTTTTTGAGTCTTATAGTAGTTAACTTTTAAGTTTTCGGTAGCTGTTGTCCTGTTACTACGCTTGGACTTGCTATGTTCTCTGATGCATATCTTAACAAGCTTAGGGTTTCTGTTGAGCCCAGTTACTGATTTAAGGGATCCACCGATTTAGATGCTTTTTTTCATGAAGACGGAAACAGCTGGTTTCCAAAACTTTGAAATGTCATGCTTCTTTAAAAAATTAGACAATGGGCAAATTCCAACGAAAGAAGTTTGTGTCATTTAACTTTAGACATGCTTTGTTCTCTCTTTTGTCTGCACGTGATGATTTGGTGATGCAGGCCTTGGTGTGGCTGCACATGTTCCAGTTCATTGCTTCATGTGCAAATTTAAGACTTCCTCTCATATTAAAGCACCAAATTTAACAGAACAGTCTTATTTTGTATTCAAGTAAATACAGTATATTGCTTTTGAAAGACGTGCTATTGTATGCCACTTACAGTTGAAACTCTAGGTTCAATTGGTTCTTTTCGTAGGACTAGGGACCAAGCCCGCACATTACATTTTATCTTACGTGAAGAGTTGTTCTGTGTTAAAAGCAGGCTCTTGGAGCATGACTACAGGAATGGGTATATATAACATCATGCTTTCTTTATTAACACATCTGTATGATAATGATCTTCAAATGTTCTTTATTTCTCTGAAAGGTGGTAGCAGGCCTGCGTAAAAAACTGGACTTAAATCCAGTAGATGGATTAGATGGAAACTGCCAGATACTGGTACTATCAGCTTTACATTCAGGAGCATTAAGTTCCAAAAAACTTGCTGACATCTGGCTGAAAGCAATATCAAGTACTTGCAGTCCATCAGAACTTGGCCCACTGGATGTGGTGATATTGCTCCTTCTCCACTCATTTATTCCAGGACTCAAGAAACAGATCCAGAATGTTCTACGTAATCGCATCAAGGCTGGCATCTTTTCTGAAGCGCTCATAGAGAAGACTTTCACCATATTTCTTGCAGTATGTATCTGTATATGAGTTAGGTATAGGAGCATATGAGTTGAAAATCAGGGTCTTTGAGGATGTGACAGTGTCAGTGGGCGAGTAGTTACAGCCATTTTGAAGGATTATGGTGCCTTCATCTTCAGGGTTGAGCAGTCTAAGAAGAACCTTGAAAATTAAGGCATCACAATCCATTATTATACCTGGAAATGCTCACACAAGGGTACAGCTTCCATCCCGGAAGACTTCGTTTGTAGCAGTATCACTGTGAGTACCTCAGATCCTGCAGCATGTGAATTGCTTGTGTGATACCTACTTACTGGCAGTGAGGACTGGCATTGATATGTTACATTTGATTAGACTTGACAGTAATGTAGTGGTATTGTTGCAATAAGCATACAGTACTGCAGGATTTGTTTTCTTCTTGTGTTTGGTCTGTGGTGTGTGTGTGTGTGTGTGTTGAGTTATGAACACATTCCAACTGTATTAACAAGGTAAAGTTTACATTCTTACCTGTCTCTAGTTTACCGTGTACTAGAGTTGCTTACCATCTTGTGTTGCATGTTTGGCTTTCTTGGAACTTGTGAAGGAATTAAGAGCATTCTGTGACAAAGATAATAATTACAACTGTGTTTGCTGGTTGTTCTCAGGATTTTATGATATTGTATCACACCCTGGACATAACAATCATCTGTGAATAGGGTTGTGCCTATATGGCATTAATGTCAGTTCTACAGAAGAACTGTGGTACCATGTTTGTTTCCATGCATTTGTGTATGTCCACATTTTACAAAACTATCATTAGCCATCCTCTAGCAAGGCATTTCATATCACTGTGATAAGAGAAAAATCCTGGAAGTATCAACAGTCCTGCATAGTATGAGACTAATTGTGAGGCCCTGTTGTATCATCATCACCACCATCTTAACATGTTGAAATGTGAGGTAGAAAGGATTCATATAGGCTATATTTGGACTGATATTCTTGAAATTTTGGAGACTATTCTGATGAGTATGAGGTAAAAGTGTAATGATGTTGGTGTACTTAATGTGCTTTATAGTACGCTGCATTTGTATAGAAATGAAACTTGAGTGGGGAAAGTAATTACAAGGTGTAATGTAATGGAACTGACAGATTTCTTGGGATGGTAGAAGGGAAACATTGTGCTTTAGGATAGGAGCCAGTGTCCAGAAATGCATAGTTTGGTTGTTAAATACTGAACAGTGGTTTGGATGGATGAACTGCATGTTGCTGTGGAACTTAACAGGATGCTACTTAATTTTATTGTTCTGGACATGGAGGTCTGCGATAAACTATCAATTAAGAAGAATCAAATTTAAATGGGAAATGTTTCTGACGCTATTTTATTAGGCATAGTAGGGGCATTTAGTCACCATACTAAGCATTTCCAGATATTGGTTCCTATCCTAAAATGTGTTTGATCTCCTCTATCATCCCTGTAAATCTGTTGGTTGAATTATGTTACACTCTGTAGACATTACTGTGTGTAGTGGACATGTAACAGTTATGCTTGATTTTGTGTGGGTGTGTGGAAAGACTGATTTGTAAGGCCGAAAAATAAAAACATCTGATTTGTGGGAAGGCAGAAAATTCAGTGTACATGTTTTTGTGCTTAATTTTTCCACAACTACGATATAATGCAGAATCCATATGACTATTTCAGACATTGACTAAATATACTTGTGTAAAAAAAAAATTGTAGCATTGAGAATATGGAATTGGAAAAGATATGAGCATTATGTGTAATGGTACCACTGCTGTAAAGGAAAATTGTAAATATGCGTCTTTCATGGCTAACAAAGAGACCAAGTGGCCGTATGTTACCACCAAGCAGTGTGCCATACGTGCCTGAATTTAAGACAAGAAGTTTTTTGTAGTTTGTCATCTGAAAATATAGAATTTCCTTATAAATGCACACAGAGTTTAGTTGTGAGTGAGTATTGCTCTGAAAATTGGGGCTTGTGATGTGGGGTCATTGTGTATTTATGTAAATGTGGCACCCAGAGAGTGGGGGAAGTGTGTTCTACTCTTTGTAACCAAATTAGAACTCAATGTGAGAAAACAAACTGGAAGTTTGACATTATGTGGGTTGTTTTATTGGAAGTAAAAGTTTATGTCTTAGTTAATAGTGGGTCAATCATAATGAAGGAGACAGACATTCTGATTTCTGTAATGTTTATAACACAGGTGAAGTGGTCTTGCATAAACTGCCCTTGGATGGGGCAGGGATAGCAGTGATGTATTGTGGCATCTCTGGCTGCAAGAAGACAGGCATCACACATTTAAGATTACCTATTAAAATGTTCACACTTATGCAGAAATGAATGTACTGTGTGCTTAAGGAGCACATGTACCAAATCCAGAATTTGTATGACCTGATTTCTTCTTGTTTTAAGTAATAAAAGTTTTGTTGTAATGAAAGCAAATTACCAGTTTTACCTTCATTATATCTTATATCATTTTACTGTTACAGGCAATTAAAGAATACATGAAAGCTGCACTGGAGATTGCAACAACTCTGTTTAAGTCACCTGATCCACCTGTGTCATACATAGGAAGGGTGTGGTTTAAGTAAGAAAAATTGTTTTTACTTGTATGTTCATTAAATAATGGCTAGGCTATGGGTTGGATGATTCGGGTTTGAATCTGTGCAGGGGCAAGAGATTTTCTCTTCTCCAAAATCTCCAGACTGGCTCTGGGGGCCCACCCAGCGTCTGATTCAGTGGGTACCAGGGCTGTTTCGCTGGGGTAAAGTAACTGGGGCTGGGGTGTAAGGCTGACCACTCCCTCATGCCTTCATATCATGGACAGGGACAACTTTATCTTTTAAAGTTTACCTACGTTAGTGTTTTTTTTATTTTATTTACTTGATGTTTTAGATGTGTTACAAAAACATTTTGCAACAATTCTTTGCAAATTCTCCACAGAATTTGGTTGGTTTCAGTGCTGTCTCCTGAGGATTGGGGGGGGGTGTAATTATTATAATTTCAAAATTAGTATTGCCTCTGCCTAATCTTATTGGTTAATGATATCATATGCTGCAATTCATATTTTAGTTGTTAGACTGGATGCTGATTTGCTTAGGAAGCACGACTTTAGAGCTGGATTATAGTCCACTGGAAAATTATGGTATTATAAAAACAAAAGTCGTCTGTCGTGTAAGTGTGTGTAAAGAGGTAAGATGTTATGTGCGGTGTTCACCGTTAGGAACTACAAGATTATGATGACACGCTTAACTTTACGGAGCTCAGTCATTGAGAACCTGCTAGTCACTTAGTACATGCCCTGCCTGTTGTGGAAGCTATAGACTCATTAATCTGTTCAAAAGAGAACACTGCTGGTGTTTGGTTAGTTCAGTCTGTAATTCCATGTTTTTCTTCTTTAAGTTCCAATTTAATATTGGTCTAACTTTGCCTTCATGTCAGATGTCATATCTTCTGTTCAGGTTTTTCTGACTAACTAAAATTTTGTGTTGATAAAGTAATAGAAACAGCTTCCTGGCCAAATTGTACAGTGTATTTAATACTGTTATGTGCACTGTCGATAACCAGTTAATGCTCAACCAACAAAATGCATGATGTTCTTCCTTAGATATTTATACTTTAATATCATAGTCTGTATTCCTACCTGCTTCAGTGCACAAGAGATCATTATCATGAGACCAGTATCAATTAGTACTGCATAAAACTAAATAAGCTATTTTTGTACATTATTGATGTAGTGTAAAAGTCAAATAGTAAAATGTAGACAGTTCTATATAGAAAGTTGTATAGGTGAATTGGAATCTCATTGCATTATTGGAGGCAGCTTACGTACTTAACAAAACTTGACACAGTGTGCCTGCACCGAGACACAGTGTACCTTTACCAATGTGTCTGCGAACCCTAGAACTTGCAGATATTTCACATAAGAGAGATTTGGACTTCAGTTTTCATTATGTGTAATGAAGACCTTTTGTTATAGGTTGATGCTTATACATTTGGAAGCTTATCAAATTCAGTCTATAATTTCGGAACTGCTGCTTCTCATAGGAACTTGTAGCATAAATATTGCAAGGGCAGCACTTGGAGTTTTGGGTGATGTTGAATCCTGTCACCTTCAACAACATACTCTCTTGCTGATGGTGAGCTATACATGTCTGTCACTGTTATCTAAACATGTAAAGAAAAATCAACTTGATACACAACTTATTCTTAGTATATCTAGGCCCATCATCAGGAGGTACAACCATATGTATACAACAGTTGGTACTTATTATTCTTTTTAGATGACTGTCTGTTGTCCTGGTTGGATTGGAAGTTCCAATCCAAATTCTGATCCAACCAGGACAACAGACAGTCATCTAAAAAGAATAATAAGTACCAACTGTTATATACATACTGTTGTACCTCCTGATGATGGGCCTAGATATGCCTGAAACATGTAGGGGTTGATAAAATATACTAAGAATAAGTTGTGCATCATGTTGGTGTTTCTTTACACAATTAAATTGAGATGCACGGTCAACAAAACATAAAATTTGTTATCCAATCTTTGGGAATGTTCATGTGTGTTCTGTGTGTAGAGTAAAATATTGTTGAGACATTACAGCATGTGATCTGTGTGTTGCATGGTGTAACATAAAGTGAAGTGTCTTGGTTGTTGACAACATCTGGACTGATTTGGACAAGTGTTCTGTGTGGTGCACTGTAGAGCATAACATTAAACATCTGAGTGCTGACCTGGGAAAGTTATCTGTGTGATGCATTGTAGAACAGTATATAAAACATCCAAGAGCCCACAGGTGCATAACTGGACTTATTTTAAAAAGAATGTGCCATATTTATCTGAATGTAAGGTGACCCTGCGTATGAGATTACACCCCTTCAAAATTTTGTTTTCAGGAAAATGTATGTACTGAAAATGTGTATTCGCAATTATAAGTTGACCATCCATTTTCAGACGAATTCAGGAATGCATATCTTATGTTATGGTAAATATGGTGTATTACACAGCAGCAGAGAGTGTGGTCACTTCCCCAAGTACATGCATTTCATTGGCTCTGTCATGCTTAGAAACATTGCTAGCAGTAATTTTTCAAGTCTATTCAGTACTATTGTCACTTTATCCTCAAGCACTTCAGAGGGATTTTTCAGGGAGATTGAGAGCTTTAGTAAGTGAGTATGGGGGATGATCCAGCACTTGTATTTGGTTTTGGTCAAAAGTCACCTTACCAAAAGTGCTATCATATAGTGCATTATTGTGATACAAAATGTAATAGTGAAATTTTTTTGTATTTGTATTCTTATGAGTGAGTTGCTGTAGCATTGCAGAATTGTGTAGTTGACTGTTTTGGAGGAAGAAATTTATTTGATCAAAATGAATCCAAAGATGGTTTTGACCTTTGACTATGATTATTCGCTCTGATAGTAGACTCTAGGCTTTTTCAGTGGGGACTTTGGAATTTTGTTTTTGTGCTTGATTTCAGGCTTCTATCATGAAGTAGATGAGAACTGCACTCTTCTGGGTTATTACACAGAGAGTAGTGGTAATTTATTGATGGTCATTTCTTATCATTATGTTTACTTTTCTCTAGTTGGTTTAGGTCTTTAATCTGTGAGATGTTTGAATCTTACATCTGTAATGTCTTTTGTTCTTTCTTGAAATCATAAACCCACATGATAACCTATGTTCCATTCATTTTTCCCACCCTCTAAAGTTGTAACATTCTGTAAATATCTGGCAGTTTTTTCTAATTTCAGTAAACATCTGATTCTTGACAAATAACATTTACAAAAGAAATGTCCAAGAAGACAGTTCAATCCTTGTAAGTAATGCCATTATATTGTCTTGAAACATTGGAAACTGATACCCAAAAACACAATCTTATATCCAGGATGACCCTCAGCTGCATCACTCTGTTGGCATGAAAGCTCACAATAGAGTCTTTTAATTACCAGAATTTTAGAGGAAACTGCTACCCCCATCTTTACTTTTACGTTGATGGGGGAGGCAGTAAATTTCTCCGAAACCTTGGTAAAAATATATTATACTGTATGATGTTATAACCCACTGCCTTGAAAACTGCATGTCTCAGATAAAAGTGAATATGGAAGCTCAAGAGAAATGTACAAACACAGAGTGTCGTAGTGAAGTGTTATGTACTCACTGGAATACAATTTTCCTTTAGTATTGAACTTCGAAGGGCCAGTGTTTATCTAAATTACTTATAAAACTCCAGTTTGAACCGCAAAGAGAGCGCATTTCATGTCCATTCTCGTGACCAGTTGTTTTATGCTAAAAGTGGAAATAATCACTGTACAAAATGAAAAACATATGTCTGTTGGCAAAAGCTACAGTTTCTGAATGTTACAGCAGGTAGTACATGTGGTTAACCACTGGGCTTGATGCCATTAATATGTCCATCTCCTTTTAACTTATGAAGTAGACTATTAGACATAAGATATAGAGGACATGTTAATGTAATGTTACAGGGGCTGCTGGATAATATTCAAGACATGGATCTGATTCTAGTAGGCCAAGTGATGGATCTGCTCTGTAGACTTGTGTATGGTGAAGGTGTGGATTCTCCATATCAAGATGAAATTCATATGTTGATACGCAAACATCTTTCCAGTTCCAATAACAAGTATGTGCTGTAACCTGTTTATGTAAATTAACTTTTTGGTCCCAAATCAGTCTGCACATTGCGGTGCCAAGAAACCGAAAGGCAACTAAATTTGTCGCCCAGAATCTGTCAGATGTGACATTCTTGCACAGCCCTCAGCTGATATGTAGTTCGTTGAAATGTATAGCTGTTTCACCTTGAGCATGAGGGCCGTTTTATTTATCAGAATTTTCCTTCACCAACCCCTTAAACTCGCACATTTACGTCTGGTGCCAAAGGTTTAAAATAACCTTAACCCTCTGACATCATACATCATGTGTTTGCAGTGTGCAATGTGATGCTGAGAATGCCAAACTTTGTTGCCAACAGCACATTATGTCCATTCTTACACAGCCCTCATTTAAATTCCAGTGCACTGCAGACAACACTGGGCTTTGCATTCCATTGCCAGAAGGTTAACATGTTGTATTTAGAGTTGAAGTAATTTATTTATATTACTTCTGTGCGTAATTGTTCATCTGTGAACACTGTACCAATGCCATGATGCTACTGTGTAAATTTTCTTTGAGAGTAATGTAACCTATTTTGCATAAGTCATTTCGTCTGTGTACCAGTTAGAAAGAAGATTTCATTTTGCACAACTTTGATGGGTTGGGAGATGATAATCACTTGATGTGTGTCTTAGTGAGATAGGGAGCATTGCTTTGTATAGTTGTTACAACTGTAACCAGAGAGGTAGTGGACACATCATGCTGCCAGTAGATGCCCATGGACAGTAATCCATGTTTTGAAATCATTTGTTTTCGAACCCTGCCCTATTTGTTTGAAAATGCTGTGCCAATTGCTGGGTATGAGTATTAAATAAGTACATGTTTCCTTATGTGGCCTTTATTCTGTAATAAATATTCTTCAATTTGTTATACATATTAATCTTTAAAAGCAGATAGCACCCTTCATCCCTAGTTTAGTACATGGGACTGTACCATGGATCAGGCGGTTAGTCACCGGCCTCTAACCGCAGAGGGTCTGCTCACAATTCCAGGCCAGTCCATGTGGGGTTTGTCGTGGATAGGTTAAACTGGCACTTGGACAGGTTTTTTTACCACATCTGTTTTCCGCGGTCCGTATTGTTCCATCAGTGCTTCTTATTCATATCCATTCATTCATCAGTCACCAGTGCTATGTAATTGCAGAAATTGATGGCATCATTAAACAACACACCAAAAAAGATATTATGTGATTTCACATGAACTGGCGTTTTGATTTTATGTGTGTGTGCGCAGTCACATTTGTGTCCAGCGGAGTGCATTTCCTTGGTTTGGTGAAATATTCACAGAAATAAAAAATAAATTATTTATGTCTTGAATTACTCATGTATCAACTCAGACTGCAGTTGATAAGTGTGTGTAACAGGGCATATGCACTGAAACCTCTGTCTGTTGTTTCTGAAGGGACTGTGGGTAAAAAATGGAGGGTTGCTGGGGAATTTTAAAGGTGTCAGATCTATATGGAGACCACAGTGAATGAATGAATGAATGAATGAATGAATCCTGTAGGAAAGTAATGGATAGGGGATTGATAAATAAAAGAGGTTTCATGGTGTTTCCCAACAGCATTTACCTGGCTTATATCTACCTGGCATGAATACTGGAGTTTAAAGGTTTAGAGCTGAGATGTAATTCACTACCCTTCCAACTTTCAAGATTTATTTCATCTGAATCACCATCGGCACCTTTTTTTAGTATTTGTGTAAACATTCTTTTTGCATGCAGGAAGTATTTGTCATGGTGTGTTTTGGAGCATGCCTAAACTTGGAACATTTTGTGTGACTTAGATTTGCCTGATGTGATTTATGAGGTTTGTTCAAAAAGTATTCGGACTGACCACAGTACATGAAGTAGATAAGGATTACACGGTTTTAACCCTAATTGTCTTCAACATAGTTCCCTTCCACAGCTACACACTTCGCCCAACGTTTCTGCCACTGTTGGAAACATTTTGCGAACTCCTCTTTCGGGATGTCTAATAGTGTCTTCGTCGAATTTCGTTTGATGTCCTCTATTGCCTCAAATCGTTGTCCTTTCAGAACTTTCTTAAGCCTTGGGAATAGGAAAAAGTCACACGGTGCGAAATGTGGTGAGTATGGCGGCTGCTGCAACTGAGCGGTCTCGTGTTTGGCTAGAAACTGCTGCACAAGATGTGAAGTGTGTGCGGGCGCATTGTCGTGGTGCTGGATCCAGTCGCCATCCCGCCATTTTTCCGGTCGTTTTTGGCGAACTGATTCATGTAAACGTCGCGAGAACTCCATGTAGAATTCCTTGTTAATTGTTTGCCTGTCGGGAGCGTACTCGTGGTGTACGATACCCTCAGAATCAAAAAATGCCAGTAACATAACCTTGGTTTTGCTTTACACCTGGTGCCCCTTCTTTGGTCGCGGAGATGTGGGACCCCTCCACTGTGACGATTACTGTTTTGTCTCCAGATCGTACCTGTAGACCCAGGACTCATCACCTGTCACAGTGTTCTTAAGAAACTGCACGTCTTCACACGAACACTCAAACAAATCACGGGCGATTGTCTGACGTTGCTCACATTGGTCATATGTTAGCGAATGCGGCACAAACTTCGCGCACACACGTTTCATGTGCAGATCGTCGTCTAAAATTACATCGTATGAGCCCACGGAGATCCCACAGTCATCTGCTATCTCTCGTACTGTCAATCTCCTGTTATTGCGAAGGATTGTTCTAACTTTAGCAATCCTTTCCTTGTTTCTTGATGTTGACGGTCGTCCCCAGTGGGGGTCGCTTTCAGCTGAAGGTTCTATCCTCTTTAAATTGACGGAACTAGTCAAACACTTGTGTACGACCCATTGCATCTTTACCGTATGCTTGCTGCAATAATTGATACGTTTCTGTTGCGGTTTTTCCGATTTTAAAACAAAACTTGATGCAAATGCGCTGTTCAGTACTTTCACACATCGTAAAAATCGCTATGACATAAACGCACTGTTACTTCCGCGATCTACTACAGCCAACTGAGCAAACACAGCCACTTGCAAGTTGTGTCATGAGTTGCTAAGACATGTACGAACATGTCAAGACTGGTTGCAAACACATCCCACCCAGTGAACAACCACTACAATTCCAATCCGGATACTATTTGAACAAACCTCGTATATTGCAAACTGCATAGTTGTCACATGAAAATCTGATAATTTTATACAGTGTGTTTTGCTGCCATTCAGGATTTAGTTAAACCATACGTTCATGCTGGCATGTACTGCTGTTTCCCAAAAAGGATAACTGCATTTTAAGCTGCAACACAGGAACAGCCTTTACAGGTGATGTGGCTAAATCCCAAAAACAAGTGACACATCAGATACAAGTTGTAAGCATTTAAGGACATTAAAACATGTATGGTGTGTTAATTTAATGAAGGATATGAGGTACTAAGAAAGATAATACTGAATATATTGCATACCTTGAGTTTGTAAGCAGAAATTTGAAAAAGGTACATTAAAACTGCAACTGAGTAACTCACTGGAGCAGAGACCTTGGGGAAGCTAGTAGGTCATCTGTTAGTCAGAACATTTTCCATGTTTAGAAGAACCAGTCACTTGTTGTTCTGTAGCAGAAGAATCCAGTTCATGCCATCCCATGTTATTCCTTTAATTTTTTTTAAATATTATCTTCCCATCTATACCTAGGTTTGTTACTGATCTCTTTCCTTCAGGTTTTGCTGACCAAATTCCTGTTTGATTTGTCTGTTGCCTGACTCATATGATCCCCCTTGAGTTGATCACCCCAGTAATGTTTGGTTAGGAGTATAAATTGTGAAGCCCATTTTTATGCTGTTTTCTCTAGCCTTCTATTACTTCTTACCCTTAGGTCCAAGTATTCATAGTTTTGTTTTAAAATATGGTGTATAACATATGACAAATTAAAATGAGGTTTTATAGAGAGAAACTAGATTTGAAAATCTTTGCTGCCTCACTGTGTAATGCAGTTTTCTTTATTCATTCAGGTTAAAGCAGAAGGGTGTGGTGGGAGCAGTAATGGCACTGAAACACATGGCCACGTCTGAGGCAGATTCTTCAGAAAATATGCAGTGTTCTAATAGTACGGATGACAGCCTTTTGACTGATCGAGCTAGTCGTGCTAAGGATCTTCTTGGTAAATTAATATTTTAACTGTGTGTGATAAAACCTGAATAGCAGAGAAGGGAAGTTCCACCTATCAGAAGAAGAGCGTAGAAACAGTGTCTTCTTTGTCATGCTTCTTTTTGCCAAGTTTAGAACAATAGTTGTGAAGATATACGTACTAGCTTTGCCATGTCTGTGGGTCTACATGTAAGAGCTCATGAACTGCTAAACTGATTTTCTTGCCATTTGCTGGTGGGTATTCCTACAAAAGGGTAGCTGATAAGTCCTTAGCCCGACCAGGGAGGAAACAAGCTCGGAAGCATGGCAGGGACGCGCACGATTTCAACAGCATTGAGACACAAGCTGTCATGAAGTTCTTTTTCTTGCAAGGCAAGGAAATTCACGCCATTGTGGCAGAATCATTAGCTTGATTCCTTCGTGGTCAGGCTAAGGCCTTATCGTCACCCCTGTACAATCTGTGGATACATTTTTGTCTTGGCAAAAATTTTACATCAGAAACAGATTTTGTATGGAGACCTGCACGTATTTCTGCCTGCAGCTTCCTATATAACCCCATAAATATGTTGAAAGTTACACATTCTTAAAGTGTGTTTGTTTATTTGACACATTTCAGAACTTGTTATGGAGAGTGTGCGGAACAGTGTTGTTTGTGTGGGACTTTTATATGATCAGCTGGCTGTTGTGGTCTGTAACTGCAGTACTCTTGATGGCACGTTCCTGGTAAGAAGTAAATATTTGTGTTTGTCACTTATGAATCGAGAATCTGTCACTATGTACAATTTCTCCACTTGCAATGTGCAGAATTTTTCTCAGGCTTCTGTAATAGCCTTGGGCTTTGGCCTTTCTGATTCCTTTTATTTTTGACCTCTATTTTGCCTGTTATGTCGACAGAACCTCCCCAAAACAGTGCACACATAGCTGTTTAAGAAATGTAAAACCACTGATTTTTCTGTACACAGTGTACTAGAACAGAATTGAAAGAACATGAAGAGTTTGAATGTAATATTTACTTTGTGATTTTAAAGTACTAGAGAATTTATAAATGTTGTGCTAGGCTTCCAGTATTAGAACAGGAAAGCTGGAAGCTTTCCAGAAGCTGACACGTAAGCATTAAACAACATACATGTTCCCAGATATTCTCATAAAAAACAGGGGCAACTTGTAGGCAGTATGTGACTTCAATAAAATCATCAGTTATATGAACAAGCAGTAACAACTGCTTTACATCATCACCAACACTGTACAGTAACCAAATCCCATTTAATAATTTTGAAATACAAACTTGTGAACTGAAAAAACTGAAATGGCTTCACTTCTGTTTGGCTTTTGTTTGTGAAGCATGTATACCATGTTATTCCACACTAATTTAGATCAAAGAATACAGATTTTTTTGCTCATGTGACATGGTGCAGATGGTAAAACCTGGAGAGAAGGGGAAGAGAGAGAGAGACACACACGCGCGCACCCGCATGCGCCCCCCCCCCCACACACACACGCGCGCGCGTGCGCGCACACACACACACACACGCACGCACAAGCTTTAAATACAGTGTACAGTGTAAAATGGTAACAAAAATTTTTCGGAAATTTATATCATCTGTCGACATGAAAATTTCATCTACAGAGTAAAAGGAGTGTGTATGTAGGTATTTTCTTAAGGCTGCTTTAAATTTTGCCATGTTATTCTTGAGGATTGTCTCACTACCTGGTAAACTGTTGAAAATTTTTATGCCAGCATAGAATTTACCTTTTTGAAAACAAGTTTGGTTGACATTTGTTCTTTGAAGATGATACTGATACTAATTCCTTGAATTAATGCTGTGTATAGATGAATTTGTTTGAAAAATTTTCAAGTTATTGATGTTGAAGTTTAGTAATGAAAGTATATATTGGCATGGATCAGGCAGAATCTGTAATTGTTTAAATAGACTTACAAAAGAGGTTCTGGATTGTGCATCAACCATAATTCTAATGATTTTCTTTTGTAAAGTGAAAATACTCCAGTTGTAGGAAGTGATACCACACAAATTATTCCATATTTTATAATAGAATGTAAGTATGCATAAGAAATTTATTTGAGAGTGTTAATGTTACTGTAAACTGTAAAATGAAATGTCAGTTGTCTTCACCTGGTTTAAGTCCTTGCTTCACCATATATTCATATAGCAACATTTATAAGCCTTCAAATGTGGCATTTCTGTGGTTTTATATTTTGTTGTTCAGGATATTCCTCTATGTACCAAAGTACAAGAATGGCAACATTCTGCATGAACACTAAAAGTTTCTACCTTATTTGTATTATTACTGAGTCTATTACTGTTAGTTTATTTGTCACTTATAGTCACTGCAAATGCTAATGTGACTGGCTACATCGATCTAAAAATTTTTCTTGAAGTTCAAATTTTGTGGTTTGATGCATCTTATATACGTGGTGATAATGCTTTGCAGGCTGATCATGGTGGCCATGTGGTCTAAAGCCATAGGTCTACAGCCACTGGATTGCTGGGATTGTGGGTTCTTGTCCCGATGAGACCAATGATGTTTGTCTCTCATGTTAGTTTTGTTTTGCATAGGTAGTGTCATATGCAGTGAGCTGATCAGAGGAGTTTTATTGGATGCATGTATGTCTGATTGTGTGTGATCTAGAAACCTTAATAATGAGGTGACATAGACCTGCACTGGGCTATTATGCCATAGAAAAAATATGTATGTTAAAGAAACACTTTTATACAAATGAGTTTTTAGAAAGGGGCGACAGACACTGTGATGTTGAGAACTTGATTCTGACTTGATGGTGCATCAGTAGTGGATGGTACACTTCAGACTTCCAACTGTCGCCGCTGATATTTCAGCATTTTCCCATCATCATCACTGTGAGTCTTGTATCCCTGTATAGAAGAAATCAGTATGAAGTGTCTGTAGCCAGCAGGTTACACGTTGCTACATGTTGGAATGTGTTGCACATTTCTTGCCAGCCAGATGCTGCTTAAGGTGTCCACAGAAATGAAAGTCACTGGCAATAAGATTGGGACTGTAGGGAGGATTGTCCATAACTTCTCATCTATAGTGCTGCAACCATTCACAAGTCTGGTTGGCAGTAAAACGCCTGGTGTTTTTGTATAAAATGAAGCCACCTTGGCGCAGCACCCCAGGCTGTTTGAGACTAAAAGCCTGCCATATCTGAAGAGTGCCAAAGTAACACTCAGCAGTTACAGTATCACCATGGCCAAGGAAATCTACAAGAAGCAGACATTTGTGGTCCCAGAATACAGTTGCCATGATCCTTCTTACTTATGGTAATGCTTTGAATTTCTTTGGTGGGCAAAATGATGTGGTTGTCCATGTCATGGGTGCTTGTTTGGTTTCACATGTTGCATGATTAACCAGTGTTTCATCCCCTGGAGAACTTGATATTGTAATGTATGTGTAAATTGTTGAGCATTGTTTCATCTTGCAGAAATGGATTACAGAAAAGACTGCTGACAAGTTTCAAGATGATTATGTCAAGGAAGTAAAAGAAGCGTCACATGCAGGGTATGTAGCTGTGTGACAAAATCTCATGTATGTAATTTTATTTATTTATTGTTTTCTGTTCCTAAACGTTGAAGTAGTATTACTAATGGTTGAATGATTCTGTGATATGGGTCTATTTTTTGTATATAAACCCATTGAAAATTCAACAGAAAATCTCTAGCATTGTTATAAAATTTATATCCTCCTGTCTGGTCATGACATGGCAGTAGTGTGTTTTTAGTCTGACTGGAAAAGTTATTTTTATATCTTTATCTCTTGCCACATTTCTTCCTTTTCTGCAGCCCATTACTTGTCTGCCCTCTCATTATGTCTTGTCCTGCACTCACTGCCCATTATTTTAAAGCAGTGTAGGTGCATATAAGTCAAATGCTTTTGTAGTCATGGAAGTTTTAATTTGTACCTGATTATCAGTTATTACTCATTTTATTTTCTCACATATTTAGAGGTAGAAGTTAATAAATTGTACATGTTATCTTCCATTTGTGTTGCCTCTGTCCATGTAAAACTGCTTGCTAGAGAAAGTCACTTCCATTGTCATAATTTGTAATTCATCCTCAGCTCTAAACTGGGAATCTTGGAAACTTGGGTGGATTTCAGATTTTGACTTGACTTTTTATATTCATGCCATTTTCTGTAGTTGTACAGGAACACTTTATCAGGTTTTTGGGTAAGAATCACACAACTTTAACCTCTTGGCGCCGGAATTATTTTTTTAAATTTTAGCACACTCTGTATATAAAATGTGAATAATACAGGAACCAAATATGTTAGAATTATGAAACAAACTGCATTTTGAAGAGGAAAAAACGGAGAGTATATAC
>Ga0123357_10001222_pt1 | contig 26927 bp, 28 predicted proteins | sample TergutEmb28metaG_FD_89873 | JGI IMG/M metagenome (GOLD analysis project Ga0123357, IMG submission 89873) | Embiratermes neotenicus P4 segment gut microbial communities from Petit-Saut dam, French Guiana - Emb289 P4 | ecosystem: Host-associated > Arthropoda: Insects > Digestive system > Gut ...
GGAAACGGTGCTCTTCACCTGGTATCAGCAGGCACGGGCATCCAATATTCCAATTGATGGAACCATACTAAGGGAAAAAGCGAAAATTATAGCTGCCCAGCTGAACATAGATTATTTTAGTGCCCCCACGTAAAATATTAATTTCTTTGAATTTATTGAAAAATGTTGACTCAAAATAGGATATTTTATGTTCATGTTGCTGCTGGCTCAATTGTATTCAACACTTCATGTGTGCATTCTGATGAGTTCATGAAAGTGGATCCTAAGCATTTAAATACTGTAGTGCCTCTAATTTCAATGTTATCTTCTCTTTTCATATTCTGTATGTCACTTCCTACACCAAGACATTCTGGCTTAAGAATATTCATGTTACCACCCCATCTCCAATACTCCATTAACTTTTTAGTCATATGTTCTGCATCTTCTTTATTCTGTGCTATAATAACATGTATGTCTACAAAAAGACGATACATTGTTTTGTCTCCTATCAATTATTACAGCAATATTAATTCAACTGAGACATAAAAAGCCATAACAGAAGTAGCACAGCTACTGGTTGGTCTTCCTTGCCACTTACATGCCAGATGCATAACAATATCTTTGTTGTGTCTTGTAACCATGCCACTTTTAGATTACTTCACATGCTTTACGGAATGAAGCTGGATGGGAAGTTTATAAATGCACATGGACCAAACAAGGGTAGGCATATTAACAGTATCCACATGAAACACCAGGACCTTACTAAGAAACAGCTAAACAAGTTGAAAAAAATATAATATTAGTATTGCTGTAAGTAATGGAACCAAGAAGAAACTAAAAGGTACTTAAAAATTTAACAATTCCACGTTGATACACATCCTTACACAACCTTAACTTACAATAAGTTTTCAATTTAATCCTAACTCCAAAACATTTACAGATTTTCCACTCCGTTATAACCTGAAGAAAATCAACCATTTTAATATGTTTGGATGTAACATTTTAAACTTTCAATTATCTTCTTGTATTGTATTTTAACACAAGTTTAATATTAACAGTACATTGACATTAACATTTTATATATTTTACCATTTACAATTGACAAGCCACAAGATAAAGCTGCATATGTCTTTGAATACTGTTCCATGCTGAGGATGGTCATGGATGGTAGCTGCAACTAGTAGCAGTACTGTTGTGAATTAAATATTGGTGCAGTTACTTGTTTATATGTGACATCTGCACTGAAATACGGAATATTAAGTTCTGAAAATACTGCAGCCCTATTTCATCTCACCAATGAATGCCACCTGCCCTCTTTCAGTTCATCACCACAGTAATACCCATTCCTACAGATAAAAACTCAAAATTACATACCACTTCTCAGATATGTACCTACCTTTTCTGCAGAAGCTTCTTCCACCTGCTGGGTGAGACTGTGGAAATCATTCCTACAGGCTGTCAGTGCAGCATCCTTCATCTCAATATGCTGTGCATAGCTTTGTCTGCTCTCATTCACCAGTGTCATTGTTTCCTGCAATCAGTAACTGAAGTCAGTGATAAAATGACTAGCTGTGTGGCACCTATAATTTAATAAAGTCAGTTCATTATATGTCTGTATTCTGCAGTTAGGTGCTTTGAGTGATTTATCCACATTTTGTTTTAAATTTCATGCAGTATACTTAATTCACCCAAACACACTCATCATCCAGGAAGATACACAATTTGTGCTCTAATATTCATTCCAACCATCAAACTCTATATGAAATATTATTTTTTTATCTCCCAGAACGTTGCAATCTGTCTGAAGACATTCCGCAATCGTTTTGACAGTCACTATTAAATGGCATGCAGGAGATGCATCCAGTGATACATCTCCTATTTAATTGCAATCACAAATGCTGGGTATGGCGAGGTTTGTAGATCACACACGATGACACAGTATAGTCAGTAGGGCTCCTTCTGGACGAGTGATCAGCTCGTCTCAGAGACATATACTTGACAACACACAGCACTCACAACAGACAAACGTCAATGCCCCCGGTGGGATTCGAACCCACAACCCCAGCAGGCGAGTGGCCGTAGACCTGTGCCTTAGACCACTTGGCCACTGGGACCGGCATGAAATATTACAAGTCATTAAATTTATTATAAGTCATTAAATTTAAATTTAAAAATATTGAATAAAGTCATAAATCAACTCTTCAAGCCCTGTTCCAATCTCAGCCATGGCACCATCCATCCTGACATGTAATACATGGTTTCCCATAGTAACTCATAGTACAGTACATCAGTTAACTCCTATACTGTCCATCCCACATCCCTTACAATTAGGTATTCATCAATCATCCTACCATTCAGCACTACAATCTTAGCTACTGACATTTCCACTCTATAACCAGCAAGCTCTGTACAACAGAAAAATACATTCCCTGAACACAGTTCTCATGTGCACTACCAGAAGAAACAAGACTTGATTTCCCACCTGCACCATACGGTCATGGCTGACAATGCTGTTTTGGAGCTCAAGTTGAGCATTCTTTAGCTCCTCATCCGTCTCACATTTTTCCTTGGTGACTTCGAAGATGAACTCCTCATGTGCCTTGTTGCTCTCACCCAGAGAATTTTGTGACTCCTGCAGACATGCCTCCACACGTGTCAGTTCCTCCTCTGCCTTCTGTTTATGCTCAGTCTCCTCATTTGCTTGAACCTGCAGTTCTGCAGTTCTGCTTCTGGTTTTGGCCATATCCTCTTTCAACATTTCATGCTGCAGCAAAAATACCATGCATCTGTACAGTTTCTAGATGTGAGCACTTTAACTAGTGGGTCATACTCCAGAAGTAATTCAAAGTAAATCATTCTACAAAATTCAAAACCTGTCTCCAGTCACAAACAAAGCAAGTCACTATAACTGCAGCAAAAGGGTAGTGAATAAATCAAAATTTTTATTCCCTCAAAATGGATTTGCCATTAAAATATGTGTTAGAAAATGCTACAACAGAGTGACACAAGGAGCTTCATGATCCATACTCTACACTAAATCAAGAAGAATGAGATTGGTGGAGCATGTAGCACATATGGTGGGGATGTGCATACAGGGTTTTGGTGGGAAAACCTAAGGAAAAGAGATCACTTGGAAGACCTAGGCACAGATGGAAGGAAAATATTAAAATGCATCCTCAAGAAGTGAGATGGGGGCATAGACTGGATTGATCTGGTTTAGGACAGGGACAGATGGTGGGCGCTTGTGAATGCAGTAATGAACCTTCAGGTTCCAAAAAAAGTGGGGAATTTCTTGACTACCTGAGGACCTGTTAAGATTATCAAGAAGGACTCTGCTCCATGGAGTGAGTAAGTTCATTATGTAAGACTGGTGTCAGCAATATACAACATAAAAAAGTGGAAAGTGATGAAAGATTACAATGGAATGAAAAAAACCTTACATACAGTATCTTCAATAACATCTTCACCAAAAAATTCTTAAATTTAGAGTACCTGAAAATCTACCACCTGCTTTAACATTCAAAAACTCTGTATTCTGCCCACAGTGCATATTCATGTGCTACATCTTGTGCAAGATCCTCAGAATAAACAGTAGCAAAGTACACATACACACACACACACACACACACACACATGGTATTAATAAGCTCTCTGCATTGGAGTTACAAGTGGTTTCTGTGAGGTACAAACTGAATTCTTACACATTATTTCGATGAAATTCACGCCTCAGAGGGCTGATATTTTCAACAAGACTGCCTGCGATATCATTTTGAATCCCATTTACCTCTTGTTACCCGACAACTTGATATACTGCAGTATGAAGTTTTCATTATTTGACGTTGTGTAAGCACAATAGAAATTCCCCAACTAAACCCCACAAGGTAGCAAGAAACTGCAAGCCTTTCTTCCCAACAGCAACAGCAAACAACAAGTATTTATTCTCACTGCCAGATATTATAATGATTATTCTTACCTTAACCCATCAGTGTCATCCTGTACATGGGGTGTGGACCTGAACTTTATCACATACCATCAGCCTCCATGTGTGGTACCAACCCATTCAGCTGCCAATTTGCTCCCTCATTTCAAGTACAATTTTACTGATTGCTTGAAAATAACAGAATACCTTTGTGAATGAAGATCTCAGCCTTCATGTGATCCTAAGTTCATTTCATTTTATGTCAATATGAGATAATTTACGGCATTTTCACATTTCACAAATACGAATGGCTTAAGTTCACTACTTTACGTGGACCCAGAAGAATGCTCTCTAGTTTCTTAAAAGTTACTGATAACTGTGTCTGAAGTGGTATGGCTGTGAAGCCTAAGATATACAGTGTTCATCAGTGTCTAAATATGCACCAGTTTTTTCTTCACAGAATGGAATCCATTTATTCACTACAGACAAGATGTGGGCAGTTTGGGTCATGGTGATACCTCTATTTAGAAATAAGAACCATTGTCATAACTTTGTGGATACAGGAAGCTTCAGTCTTTCAAACTGTATATGTGACTTTGGATGATGTCACAATGTTTATGGCCCCTCCTCAACTCCAATCCTTGACCCTTCATGTCCTGTGTGTGTAGAAGTGGTGGGACACACAGGATGTCACAAGGCTCAACACATTTTCTGACAAAACAATGACAGTCTCTCTCAGAGGAAGGGAGAAACAAAGAACTGTGTGTGATAGAGACAATAACAAGTATGTGGGCAACAGAAGTGTATGTCAGGGATCAATTACTTCATCTGCTTTATGGGTAGATGAAAATGTGTATACACTGGCTGAACATTGTCAAGAGATTATTGAATGCAACAGTTCTGAACTTAATGGTAATAATGAAGCAGACAGCAAGAAAACAGAACTAACCAACTGTCATATAGGACTGTCTTGGCAGAAAGCTTTTTTAATAAACATGAAACTGTTGGTGAAAGCAGCATACTAGGTTGATATTCAATGAAAAATAATGTCATGGCTTCAGGAGAGGCACTTCAGAGGACAACAGCACTGAAAACAAAGTTTACATCCTAGGTAAAATATGTTATTTTCTCCAAACGTGGAAAAGAAAAAATGACACTGTACTGCTGTCACGATCATGATGTATGCTGCTGCATGAAAGAATGCTTTTAAGTTTACCAAACATGGCTGAACTACTAACGTGAAGTAAATTTTTATTTGAAATTCTTATCCTTTATGTATGTACCCTAAAATTTTCAAACGATCTGAAAACGTGTAATTTTTTAAATTAGGATCCTGCTTTTTCATATAAAGAGTATTCAAATCTCCTCCTACTGCAGACTAAAAATGTATTTAAGGTTTCATTTATAGAAGATGTTCAAAATGACATCCCCTTGTTTCCATCCATCAGCACATTTCAAAGCATGTTATGAAACATCTACAAGCTTAATTTCAACCATGCTTTGTCAATGAAAAGTAATACTTCTTGGCACAACTTCATTACGGAAGGATCACGACAACCAGCTCCATAATAACTATCAGGAGTAGTGAGTGTCTGAACAACATTAACCTTATACGACACAATATGAGAAGTCTTGCTGTGAAGTAAACAGATCCAAGAGACATGCTGGATTGTGCAGCTAAACATATCAAAGATTTCCTGGAACTTCTTTCTAAGAAAGAAACAAAGTCATCTAATTTTTCTTTTTTAAATAAACTCCACCCACATTCTGCTCTTTGTGTCCAGCACTGATCCTGTACTACAATGCACTTTTACTAATTTCCAAATAATTGACTTCTTAGGAACAATCAGCATCAGGGAACTTTTGTGAAATTTCTGGCAGAATTTTACTGTAGGATGAATTCTTAGTGTATGATTCCATTAAGAATGTGCTAATCATTACTATACACCATATTCTCAACGTTAGTCTGCTATGAAGAAAAGCCAACTGATTGTAGTATCTTGCATGTGGCTTACAATAAAAGAAAAAGACATTCATGCTTGCACTGCACTAGTCTTGGCTGGCTTGCTTTTCCAAGCATATTCACAGCATCATAATATGACAATCTTGTATTAATACTGTCAAAGACTGTAAACCATAAGTACACAAATGCTGCGCACCAGTTCACCACGACTTTTGTGGGGCCCTTGTAAGAAACTTGCTTCATGTCACCCCTCAGGCACCCCGAGTTTTGAAGTGGCTCCTAGGCTTTTGGAAAATATGTGCACACCTGCTGTAAACTTATGCAGTCATGTACCAATTTTTTGCGTTATTCATCATAAATGTGGTTAGTGTCACGTATGTGAAAATGTTAGAACAACTTCAGTACATGATGTCACTACATCCTGGAAGCTGGAATCAAAGACTAGACAGAAACTATGGCAACCTAAGAAGTGGTATAATTAAAATTACAATTCATGTCTAATATTCCATCATACTCCCAGTGTGGTAAAGACTACTTCAAGAGTTCTGTTCCTTTGCAATGCCTGCTTTTACCATTAAAAGGACAATGTTTCTCAGATTAAAGTGTTGTGTTTGATTTGTTACATTACAAATTCACTGTCCCCTACTGATGACCTCTTGGCTCCATAGAGCAGCTTGATCCAGTTTAAACTTGCATATGCATCTGACATCAGGAACTCCCTTTTACTGACAGATTTTCTAAAATTGAAACAAACTAAAGAAAACTTGCAAATCTTTTGTTTAGCCAATTTTCTAACAGCCTACATGACAGTAAATGTTGAGTTTCATCAAGATACAGGAGTCACTAATGGAATCTACTCCATTCCATGTGACAGTATCTTCATACACCACCCTACCAACCACTCTAACTCCAAGCTGAAGTATCATCAACAGCTTCCCTCCATATCTGGAGGCCCTCTCTACTATCTGTAACCTCTGGATCTACCATGCTGTGGTGGTATTTCAGAGGACATACCACCTTTCTTCCTGCCAAGCTGGTAACATGTTATTACTAACACATACCTCCAGCAGCACACTACCATTGAGACGTCTGACGTCCTGGATTTTCTCTAGCAGGTCACAGGCAGTCTGTTCATCTCTCTGTAACTCTGAATCGATGTCACATGATTTCTTCTTCTCTGATTCCAGCTCTGCCAACACATCAGTGACCTCTGACTTGTGCTCAGAGGCGACTGTCTCTTGTTGCAATCTGAAACACATTATGAGCAGATTCCAAAGCCCAGCATCTGAAATCTATTAACAAGACTAATATTCATATACTGTGTTTATCATCTAGCATTGCACATCCCTGCATTATTTCTAATTCAATCACAAAATTGAAACCAAGAAAGGGAAAAGTCCCAACTATCTATAATTAACCTCAAACATGTTTTGGCCCTTCTGGGTGATTATCAAGGAACTACAGGTATTAAAGTGAGTAATATATATATATATACACACAAACACAAACACACATTAATATGGCATACACAAATAAAACACACTTATTATAATACTAATAATGAGGACAGTTCAACAAGGAATACTTGAGGAAACTGTGATTAATTTTGGGCACAGAATTAAGTGAAAAGAATAAAATTCAAGTAATTGGATCATTGGCAGTAACAGTACTTAGATACAGTTTTGAAATTGTTAACTGTTGCCAAGAAGAACTGCAAAAACTGGACAGGAAAATGAGGAAACTGCTAACATGTAACGTTATTTCCCATGTAAAATGTATTGTACTTTTACATTACAGCTTTCCAAAGTATGTGTGCAGTGCCCAATAAGGCTGTTTTCTCTAGTTCCTTGATTGCATGTTTTCACAGTAGGTTTCTAGGGCACTTTCTAAATGATTTGGAAGTGGTTCCAATTGCCTCCATTATTACTGATATCACTTTTGTTTTTACATTCCACATGCACCGTTTCTAATAAAGGTCTTTATATTTTATAATCTTCTCAGCTTCTTTCTTGCCACATTTCTGTCTCCTGAAACTGCAGCATGTATTATTATACATGTTCTTTTATTGTCATCATCGTCATTGTCCCTGTTGTCGTTGTAGTCATCACTGTTGTTACTGTTGTTGTTGTTGTTGTTGTTGTTGTTGTTGTTGTTGTTGTTGTCGTCGTCATAGTTGTTAGAGGGTCTCTCATTCCTAACACTGCTTACAGCCCCAGCTCATGTAAATATGGTCCTGGATATCACAATTGTCACAAGCCCATCAACTCCCACAAAAAGAAAAGCACTTCGATAATCTTCAATTTTAAAACAGTACCAAATTCTCAACTCAACATGCAATCAGTAAACACAGTACCACCATCTTCTGGGTTTTGACATCACACAGTCCAGCAGACATATAACAGTTGCATGGAGAAACCTGCCACCACCATTTTCAGTTGATGGATGGAGCTGTGTCTTCACAAGTCAGCAGATTCTACCAGACTATGATGTGTCACATCCCTGAAGATGGAAAACTTTATAGTCACTGCCATAAGAACATAAAATCTCACATAGTTCTTTATATGTTTGTTCTAAACTGACAAATTCAACTCTTACTGAAGAATTAATGGCATGAAGACTGAACTGCACAAAATAATAAAACAAAATTATTTTCCATTAGTATCCTGTGATTTGAACACTCATGAAGAGGAAGAGATGGAAATTATTTTCAGACGCAGTCTAGAAAGTCTATGCTCTCAGTCAGTATTAGTCATCAGTCTCTGGGATTTACTGAAGCCTCTACATACTGTTCTGCCTGTAGTTCTTCCTGCAGTGTCTCTACATCCTCCTGGTTCTTCTTGCATGAGTCCTGAAGTTCAGAGATGGCTTCACTCTTGTCCTTCACCTCACATTTGTACTGCTCAAGCTGACTAGTAAGCTCTCCTTTGACATTCCCCTTCTTCTCCAGCACACTATCATGTCTGTGGATCTCCACTTCTTCAACCACCACTCTAACCTTTACATGTTCCATCTCTTCAGAAAAAGCCTAAAGAAAAGGTGGGACAATATGTTATATAAACACTTGTAAGTTTTAAGGTGACTGGATGTGTCAGCACATTGAGTGTAGTTACAGAGTTATATTTTGGGCTGGAGCACATCACAACTGCTGTGAACTATTTCACTTTATGTAACAAACATGCTTTGGTACAATGTTACTGCATTACAATACTGTCAATGGTTAAAATGGCAATGACCCTTACTAGCAAAAGCTTCATGCACTGTCTGATGATTACCAGAACATCAATAGCTGTTATTTCTGCTATCTACATTCTTTCTTAGTGTAAACCATGTCTCATCCCTCAATAAGAATTTTCTGAACCTTATTCCCCCCACCCACCCCCAGCACTAACTATAATTCAAAATTTTTCCATGTATTATTCTTTTACATGGCACTGTATATTTTAATTACAAACTTCCAGCCACAAAAACATATTTTCACTGAATACTTTGTTAAAATAAATATACTTCAAAAGATCGCTAACAATGAACCTACACTCCACGACTAAAACGAAATGCATTTCACGTTATACATATCGCGTGGTTCCTAAATGGGCATTGCGGTGTCCAACTGTCTTCATTAATGCTGTTGTAGAATAAGGCACACACACTTCAGCTTTTTTTACTCCATCTTCTGGGCCCTTGGTGTCTATCCATTTAGCATTACTCTTACACTTCACCATCTTCAGTCACTTGTTGTCCACCTGTTTGATGCCATGTGACTAAAATCAGTGACATGTATGAGCAGGTAGACGCTAAGGGCACTGAAGATGGCATAAAAAACGTCAAAACGCTTATGCTTACTCCAACAGAAATGTGAATAAAAGCAGTTGGATAATGCAGCACCACATAATAGGAAATGACTGAGCACCCATAGCTTGCTCAGGTTCCAGCATTGATGACATAAGCCAAGACTGTATTTTCCTAGGCTCAGTGACACAAAAAATCTACCTTTCTATTTTCCTCTTTTAATATACACTTCAAAGTCATATTTTAAGACAGCTCTACATTAAAAGAATAAAAATTACCTCTTTTTAATGTAACCGAATGCAACCAAGACTTGTCTTCTGTTTCTCATGTGAAGGGATAGGTTGGCATATATTCAGAACCAGTGTTCAATTGCTCAGCATAAAAGTTCAAACATGCACACACAATGTCACTTTTCTCTAATTACAATGAAGCACAAAACTTATGAGAAATGTACAGCATATAAAACGGGTTTTTTCTTCTCTACAACGGCCGTTCACAGCATTTATGCTCTTATACTTGAGATGTGACCACAAATACACACTGGCCTTCATGCAAAGTGGTATTGTTGTATAATTTTTATCACAACTAAACAGCTTCACAAACTTTTGTACATTTCTCAAAGACCATGTTTTGAGGATATCTGTTCAAAGGTCCTTGAACTGTTACATGCAGACAAATGGACTGACAAGCAGACATATGAAAGGATGGATGGAAAGAGTTTTAATTTATGTTCAACAGGGATGTAAACGCACATAAAAATCACTAAAATAGACAACCTACTTAGCATTAAAAAGATATTTTGGACCACAATATGGGCAAAAAAATTCTTAATCTTTCTTTGATTCAGGACACCCCAGTCTGCAGTACAACTGTGCAACCAGTAATGATATAAATAAAATGAAATAAAACTATTCAAAACTATGATATCAAACAGAATGGTGTGAAAATTTTAAGTTGTATCTACTGCAATAATGTTTCCAACAGAACACTTTTCAACATAAAATTTCATTATCTGTATGATAGACGTCTACCAAATTTGTGCATATACCAGAATTTACTTCTGTAACACTTTACTACCAAGCAAGAAGTACACGTTTCTCACCTGCTTTCTTTTTCCTGTCTCATAAATTGCTTGTTGCATACACAGTATCTTATCCTTCAACACATCATTGTCACTGGTCACTTCCTTTCGTGAAGTCTCCAACTTTGTGGTGAGGCTCTTCTGCGTCTCTTCCTCTGCTGTTATTTCCTCATTCTTCTGCTGAGCATTCTTCACTTTCTCATTTACCTCCTTCACCTCCTACATAACAGTTATTGCCAACAGGACACATTATTTTGGGAATTTGATTTATGGGCACAAAATTCAACATCATTTCTTACACCAAGAAGCTTGTGCCTTGTGCCTTCACTCTAGTACAGCCAACTGCAACTAGTGGCAAATTTACAGAAAACTTGTTCAAGTGTCCCACTTTTTGTGTCTACAGTGACTACAATGGCCTAGTAACCACACCATCTACTGCATGACATTTCTGGAAGAATTTCAGAATGAGAAAAAGAACTGATTAAAAGTACTGATCTCATCAGACCCAACTACTAAGCAGGTGCCTGGCTAACATCTTTGTCTCTCAATTCCCACACTTCTTATGCTCAATAATTAACTCATTGAAACTTCCATTTTGAATCTATTGTCATTTTATTAATTACAAAACTTATCTATTCCATTAGAGCAACGTATGTACTCTCGTATATAGAACGATGTGATACAAACCGCAGACACAGTAACAGGTATGTGACTGGAACTGGCTTGGCAACAAAAAGAGATCACGACATCCCCACCTTTGCAGGGGGAGGTGACAAAGAGCTATCAACCACAAGTTAACCGTCACATAAGATTTGCCCATGGAAATTCTGAATACTGGAGGTATATCATAAGGATGAGTAACCTGATTTATAGAACTGAGTGTCTGGCAAGTACATACAAGCATCAAAAGGATTAAAGGTTTCTACACTGTGTATCAATAACATTTGACTGTCTTAATTCACTATATCACTGGCTTTGCCCATTCTGTGCTCTTTAATCTCCACCTGCATGATCAACAAATGATATTTTAGTTTTGATCAACTAAAAATACTGTAACAAACATTTGCTTTGCACTACCTTGCCCACCTATGAGAGAGATGGCGGAAGGGAACAAGTTTTAAAGGGTTTTTAAAGTGTGCTATCACACAGGCCACAACAAAGAGGGATCAAATGGATTAGATCAACACCAAGCAATACCTAGAGTGCAATCATATAATGGTAATGTAGCACACAACATGACAATAGCAGAGGTATACAAACAAATGACTAAACACATTAGCCAATGCACAAGCATAACTCAAACACCACTCACCATATCGAGTCTATGGAGAGTCCATAAAGCAGCACAAACCATACACACCTACAACAGCGCATGCCTAGAGAATCAAGTCACGTACTAGCATGATTCCCAAAAGGAGGGATAACGAAGAGGAGGAACAGCATCAGGCAAGAGCAGTAAAAGGAATAGGAATGCTCAGAAAACTCTCAGATTCTATTATCTTACCTTTTCTTCAATTTTTGTAAAGTTCTCTCCTCTGTCTTATTACAAATATTTGTATTGTTTTAGCAGAAGAGCTTTCAAAAACCACATTATGTATGCATGTCATCAGCAGCATAAGTAAATTTCAGAAATGATCATTCCAAGATGATGTAATCCAAAACCTCTCCTTTTTAGTATATGAGACATTTTACTGACTAAATTAAACAAGGAAACCAAAGCCAAGTGCCAGTTACATTATTCCAAAGAAGATGCTCTGATAATCCAGGAACAACATAGGGGACAGTACTTCTTACAAGGCTGTTGACAGATGTTCAGCTTGTCACTTTATCCAAGCCCAGAGCTACCAGGTATACCTGCATTATTCCAGACAGTAGGCTCTCCTTCTTAGCCATTTTCTGTCGAATACCATCATCCAGCACTGCGCAGTTCTGCTCTAATGCAGATATCTTGGCTGCTACATGTTCTATCTTTTGGTCCATTTCAATTTTTGTTTTATCCGCTAATAGTGTGTTCTTCTTTCTTGCTTCCATCTCTTGCACAGCTGTAAAGGAAGTCACACATGTCACTGATGTGGAACAGATCTTCCCATGATCAACACTCTGAGTGAAAGAACATTTGGATATACATCACAAGTACCACATGGTACCCTGTAAGTAAATGTTATGTAACACTCACAACTCAGTTTATTTCAGCCTCTTATGTTACTCTCACAACAAGGCTCTAATGGTAAGTCAGTCATGGAAATAATGTAATCAACAGGGCTGAAGGAATATATACAACTGCAGCAGTAAACAAATTATCCAAATATCTAGCAGCCACCTCAAAAGTCTATGCACACAAAGGTACGATGAGACAAATTCCATATGCAGAACCCACCACTGGGCACCTCCATACAAAATTTAATTTCCTGAGCAACCAGGTACCAAGGATTTGGGCACCCTTGTATGACTGTAATATATGTATGTGTGATTCAGAACAAGTATCAAGATAGATGTTTTTTTAAATAGTGTTATACTGGCTGTACAGCTCACTGTAGGTGCTGGTAAAAGCATGAACCCTCAAACATTAATGTGAAGCACCTTTAACCTTGAGTAGCAACTGTGGTATCATCACTGCAAAGATAACATGGCTGCTCCACTTCACACTGGCACCAAAGAAAAGCAGCATGCAGTGAGATGATCTGTGTAGGTTTGAGGTGTACCACAGGTGGAAATCAGTTCAAGACTTGCAGAAAAATATGGGAACCATTAATGTTGATTATTGTACCAACATATGCACAAATAAGTAGTGTAAATTTAATACTAAAATTGCTCCGACATGTTTCAGTGTTAATACACCATCTGCAGGGAGTTTACAAGTTGTGTCAGCTAAAGTTATGAATTATTAAAATGATAAAATACAATATAGTAGTGTATCGTTATGATAAAATCTTGGTAAATGTGGCCGCATGTGTAATTGCTGGTTAGGTGTTGGTGGGTCGCTGGTCGGGAGAAAACAATTAATAATTCATAATTTTTGCTGACACAACTTGTAAACTCCCTGAAGATGGTGCATTAACACCAAAACATGTCAAAGTAATTTTAATATTAATTTTACACTACTTATTTGTGCATATGTTGGTATAATAATCAACATTAATTAATTAATATGCACAGTATGGACATAAAATTAAGAACAAATTGGAACCATGCTTTGCTGAAAAGTAGTGTGTATGAATGGCTTAAGCAGTCACACAAGCATCACCAATGATGCCTCATCCGGATGCCCATCCAGGTCTTCTGCTGATGAAAACACTGCATGAGTCCATTTCACAAATCTGAACTGACAGGTGACTACTGTCAAAGTGACTCAATGTCTGTATGTAAGTCACAGCACTGTCCATGAAATAATTCCAAACAGATTTGGTTTTAATAAAGTTTGTGTAACATGGGTTCCCAACAACTCACAAAAGAGGACAAAAGCAACCAATGGCAATCTGCTGAAGCCTGTTGTATTGCTACTGTCATAAAGCTGAGGCATTCCTGACATCCACTGTCACTAGGAAAGAGACATGAATCCACCACATGAGCCAGAGAGAAAGCACCAGGGTATGGACTGTAAACATCTAACATCACCAGTCAAAAAGAAGTTCAAAACAGACCCATCAGCAGGGAAAGTGCTGTTGACACTTTTCTGGGAATCACAAGGACAAATCCTGGAACACCATCAAGGGAGGGGCACAACAGAAAGCAGTGTATGTGACAGTGGGATCCTCCAGGATCAGGTCAGACCAGCTATTTGAGTGAAACATGAAGCAATGGTGACAAAATTTGCTGCACTGTTGCATGACAATGAGCTTCCACACACACACACACACACACACACACAAACACACCTATTCACAACATTGACACCTCCCACAACTGTACTTCAAAAATGCAGCAGCATACTCTGTAAGGTCCTGATCTGGCCCCACTGGTTTATCATGTCTTTGGTACAATCAAAGCTACTTCAAGAGGCTTGTCAGCGAAACAAAATTATTTTTCATAAGGGTATACAGAAAATTGTGGCTCCATGAGCATTGAAAGTATGGGTCACTATGTGGAAAAATGATGCAACTCTACAGACTCAAATAATACTGTATTGTTTTAAACAATGCATTCTAGATACTTTCTGACCCATTCACACAGATTACTTCTGATTTAAGCATATATCACTTAGTTTGTTTTGTTACTGGTAGACGTACTTCACTGCCTCCAACAACACCAAGTGCATGTTTCTTGTTGCTTCTAAGTAAACATGACATCCTATTACAAATCCCTTCACTTAAACATGCCAGTAACACCAAAGGAGATGAAATAACAGTGTTCCTCATTATTATATTTCCCACATTTCCTGCTTAGTTCATCTCACTTTGGTCTGAATATTTTTCTTAAAATTTTACGCTGAAGTATTGCAATTTATTTTCCACTTCTGAGTTGTCTCACAACAATATACAACAGCATACACAATAACCAATTTATACCAGCACCTTGATGCAATTCTACAAAGTCCTGATGACGGTATTCAAGATCTGCAATCATTCAATACATGAAATGCCCAGATGTAGAAAGTAGCATTGCCTATCAGGTCCAACTGTGTTATGTGCTGACCATATTCTTAGCCGGAGGACAGGGAGTGATCCTGTTCTTGAAACATTGTGTTTTAGTAATTTGTTGTTGTTATTTTTAACACAAGTTGATGTACAAAGATTCCAAATGTGGTATCTTACATTTTAATATGTCCAGAAGCACACAACATGACAAGTTTCTAAACTGAACACAGTCATTTCCTCATGGGCATATACATCTCAGCTGTAAATGTTACTGTTGTTCTCATATGCTGCATCAGTTACATCTACAGTTGTGGAAAGCCATCAGACAAAAACAGTAGTACTTTACCTATTGGACAACTGACAATCTAATATCTTAAATTAGCTCTTTATGAGTACTGATAAACTAAACATGCACAGCAGACTTGAGGATCTTAGTTCAAAACACTTTAATTTTATTTTGGTAATATAAGTACACAACTGATTTTATTAAATACTGAGAATAGCATTCATACAGACTGAATGCCGACAAACCTTGCTGCCTGCAACATTCTGCCTTGTTCTTCAAATGGATGCTTTGCACCTTATAGAGTTCATCACCTTCCCTGATCTGATTCCTGATATCAGCATAGTAAAGCACAATGTCATCTTTGGCTTTCACACACCTCTCAAGTGTCGTAGACACAGGGATATAATGCTGCTGCATGTCCATACAGATATCCTGTATACAGGTCAGTCTGAAACACACAGCAGTGGTTCATATAAAATTTATCATTTAATATATTGCCTGCCATTATGGTCTTTTTTATATTTTATCCTAATCAACCCAATAATGAGGCAGATGTCATTTTCAGATGCATTCACAACACTGTAAAGAGCACCTATTAGATTCGTCCTGTCTGTCAATCTGTCCATCCATCCACATGGAATAATACGGCTCCCAACTGGATGGATTCTTACCAATTTTCATGTTTTTTGATTTTTCGAAAATCTGTCAGAAAAAAATTCAAGTTTCAGTACAATCTGACAGGAATTATGGATACTTTACACAATGATTTATGTACATTTCTGATATCTCCTAAACTCTTCTCAGAATGAGAAATGTTGCAGGCAAGAGTAGTAGACAAAATCAAAACACACATTTTATGTTCAATAAATTTTTTTCCCAAAAATTACGCAGTAAAATATGGTACAGCCAGAAAGGCCACAGATAACAATATATTGTGTCAAAGAAAATATACGATTTGTATGCCAAATAACTAAGGCTACAATATGGACACACACTCATATTATTTAATACTTATTGCTTTTCCATGGGAACAATGGTTATGCAAATGCACCTCATTGTTATATTACATGTACATTGCCTGTCATGTTTCCCTATTGCAAATTACAATAGATATCATAGCAAATGTTTTGTACCCACAAGCCACAGCAAACAGCATGCAACTAACAGACATACAGCAACAACACAAAAATACATTGAAAGATTCAAGAACAGATACTGGCATCCTTTGTGGCAGTGACATTAGGGGTTGGCAACTTTTCATATATGCATGCACACCCCACGTGTGTGTGTCAAATCTTAATGTGTTTTAGATGATGATTATAATTTAGGAATATTTTACTTAGTACATTATTTTATCCACACACACACACAATGTACTGTATTCATAAATGATACTCAGACATTTCTACAGCACAAAGGGTAGTCATACATAACCTCTCAATACCAAATCATAACAAAGTTAATTACATTAGATTCTAGGAATAAACGTCATGAAGGTATGTGTAACACCCCCATGACAATTTGAAAATCAAGGTAAACGTTCAAGTAATCCCAGTGCTTAAATATCTAACATACAGCCTTCATACGCCCACTTTGGGACAATGTTTTTCCTTTCAGTTGCAAAGGACAGGCATTTAATAAGATATTAGACCATTCATCTGTTAAAGAATAAGAGATGACAGCTTTACCTACCTTCATTCATTTATGTCTGGCGACAATAATATTTCAGAAGAAATTACAAACCGCCTTATAGCTGCTAATAGATCATATATTGTACTAAAAAGTCAGCTTAAGACACAGCTAATTTCCAGGAAGACAAAAATTCTTATACATAGAACACTTGTGAGGTCAGTACTTACATATACTGCAGAAACCTGGACTATGACAAAAAATTATGTAAGAAGTATCTTCGAAAGGAAAATCCTTTGCAGTATATATTATCCAATACGCAAGAAGGCAGTGGCAGAAGAGATACAATAGAGAATTAGAAGAGCTTTACAATGAACAAAATGTAGTTAACATAACAAAATCCAATAGACTGAGGTGGGTGGGCCATGTAGTGCAAATGGATGACAACGAATCACCTAGAAATATATTATGGACAAACCCTGGAGATCAACATGGACATGGCCAATTAAAACCACAATGGACTGATGGGGTACAGGAAGACGCAAGGAAACTGATTGTAGAAATTGGCTGGTGAATGCCATGGACAGAGGTCGCAAGTGACATTTGCTTGAGGAGGCCAAGGTCCACCCAGGGCCGTAGACCCGATGATGATGATGATGATCTGTTAAAGATTAAGTCACACATCATGAAGATGTAAGGCAGGGAAGGTACATCTCCACATACATACAAGGTCAAACTGAGTTCTAAATAAAGGAGAGTTATCTGGTTCATGCTCTGGCCATTTAAGTGGCAACAGTTTGCAAATGAGTAAAGAATCCCTGGCATACAATGGATAGGAGGCCCTGTTGAGAATGGAAGCCCAGTCCTCCTACCTGTAGCCAGTCACTGTCATAACTGAGCTCTTCTGCCTCATGTGTGTACTTCAAACAAATGCTGAATCTCATAAAGAAGGTAAAGCAATCCTTGTAGAAGCCTATTAACCTTTTGACGCCTAATGACGACTATAGTGGTCGTACCCCACCGCTAACCTCAAACCTCAAACGTTGCATTTTATATATTTATTCCTCAAATATAATTACTGAATATTTTAAACATGGTATATACTCTCCGTGTTTTCCTCTTCAAAATGCAGTTTGTTTCATAAATCTAACATATTTGGTTCCTGTATTATTCGCATTTTATATAGAGGGTGTGCTAAAATTAAAAAAAATAATTCCGGCGCCAAAAGGTTAAAGGCCCAGAGGGTTCCAGAAGGTTGAGGCTCCCAGATTTCGAGACAACTGGCAATGATGCCATCAGGAATCGAACCATGATCTTCGGGTTTGTAGTGCAGTGCCTTAACTAACCATGCCACTGGTAAAGAAGCATAATGCAAATCAAAAATTCCTTCCACAATTCACAGCTTTGTATGCCTCACTATGACTACCTTTATACCTTTCCATTTCATTAGCAATTTGCTGCAAGAAATATGCTTACATTATCTTACAACACCTACAATTTCAAGCAAGTTTCAGAAATATTCTTGTACTGTACCTTACTAGAAGAGTGTCATTTGCCAGTACACATGGGATGAATTTTTAGTGGCACTGTTAAATTTTATTTCACTAAGAAGCATGGCATACCAGTATAAGTATGGAAAGCAAAGAATCAGAAGTGACAATTATTTAAACCTTTGCCTTTTGAAGTACACAAATGCCTATGCATCACACTGTTTTAGAAATGTCATCTATCCATATACAGAGAACACACAGTTGAATCTGAACAATTTGTGGGGAATAAATAAATAACTCTACATATATATACATACACATACAAATAATCTGTTTACAAAGTAGTACAGCTCTCTGCTGCTATGCGCCATAGTATCACTATCTTCTACGTCAGTCTATTGAGTTGGGGAGGCATAACAAACTGCACTGCTTCTCAACATCTACTTATTGCTGTGCATGTTGCAACCCATAATTTTCTAATGACTGATTTGACATACCAAAGCACCTTCATTAAGGTTGCTTCAAACTTGTCATCCATGATATTCTAAGGGCTTATTTGATGGCAACACATCTTCATCAAGTTTTATTTCAAACTTGGAACAACTGTATCAGAAAAATTCAAAATACTCAGAACATTTTTGGTGACAATGCCCATGGAAAGGAAACACACATACTTTTGAGTGACTTTCTCAACAACAACATGCGGAAACTTCAGTTGAAGAGTACAAGCATTGCTGTTGCCCTCTGTCCCACAGGTTGAACCAATGAAAACATGAAGAATATTCACAAAACCATTACTGAAAATGAATGAAGCACAATTCAAAGCTCACTGGCATATTAGGCCTCTTGCTTGGAACATTCCAACAAACTCTAAGGCATAACTTAAACATGCACTGGAACTCAGAGGGGTCTGTGCACTGGTTGCTCACCACCATGCAAAAGTGGCAGCATGTGTCTGAAGGCCAGTAACTGCTTCTGAAATGACTACAACTTCCTCTTTAGTGTCATAACAGGAGATGAAACATGGGTGTACTGTTACAATCCAGAAGCAAAACAGCAGTCCTCACACCGGAAAAAGCCCATCCTCTCCACATCCAAAGAAAGCAAGGCAAGTAGGTCAAAATTAAAGAGCACACTGGTGATCTTTTTTTTATTGTGAGAATACTGTTCATCAGGAATTTGCTCCTCCAAGCCAAACAGTTAACCAGCATTATTACTACTGGAAGGTTTAACAACATCTGTGGGAGCACGTCCACTGAAAACATCCGGAATGACAGCAGAACCAGGACTGGTTGATACAGCTTGACTATGTGCTGGAGCACATTGCTGTGTGACTGCAGGAAATTTCAGCTGCTACAAATATAACTGTGGTTCCCTGCCCTTCTCATTCACCTGATGTGGCTCCCTGAGATTTTTCTTATTTCCAAGAATAAAATCACAGCTAAAAGAACATCCTTTTCAGGACATTCCTGCAATTCTGCAACAATCATTGACACTCAGACATTAAATTCCAAAAAGTCGGCTCCAGCAGTTCTTCCAGCAGTGGTACAAATGCTTGACCCACTCCATAACCATGAAATGGGACTAATTTGAAAGGGACAGCAATTGCCAATAAGAGTAGTAAACTTGTATTTTGTTATTGACTAAACCCAGGAACTTTTGGATATTCCCTCATACATTACAAGCACAATCTGTGATGACATAAACATACATTATTTTACTAATTACCAAAAACAAGGTCTAAAACTCCCCCGTCTTAGTCTCACAACAACAATCAACTCTTGACACAAGAACTCAAAACTACTACAAAACAGCCACTAAAATATTTTTATAGGCAGTTCCAGGAAATATTATATTGCTATTGAACTGGTGATAAATGAGCTACTTGTTCACAATGCTCACCTTGTAATGAAGAAAAACATACACTGATTCCAATTACCAGAACTATAAGTAATAAACTAAACTTGTACATAATATTAATGAATTTGCAACTCATCTAAATGATAAAATAAGGGAATCAGTGTTAAACAGCCATAATGTACACTCTACATTTAAAATATTTCTAAACACCTTCCTAAGAATTTTTAGGCAAATTTTCCTACCAAAATAGGTAAAATGGTAATTTAAAATAATGGAAAACTATGGGTATCCAAACATCTTACAAAGAAAAATGACAGCAAAACTAGTTACAATCAAATAAGAAAAATTATTCACAGGATATGTTGCAAGGCACTAATTCAAGTCATTAAAGACGGCAAAAATATGCATTGCAAAAACTGACATTTAATAACATAAAAGCAGCAAGAAAAACTATGAACAAGAAAACAGGCAAGTATTGCAGAGGCAAAGAAAGCTTTCAACAAAAATTAATCAACATATAATACATAATCCTCAATTACAGCAAACTTTTTCACTTCTTACTTCTTAAAATTTGCTGAAATGATGAACAATAGCAACAGAAACTCAACAACAGACAATGTAAGACAGTATCCAATCAGGCTAAACCCTAAACTTCCCTACATATAAATTTTATACCAAAACACCAAATAAAATATAAAAAAGCACAATACACTCTCTCATATCAAACAATTAATGGAGAGATGACAAACTACTACCTACATTACTTGAAAGCTGCACAAATTACATTAATATCATTCAGTTATCTGTATAATCAATCAACAGCAATGGGAGCTTTCCCACAGTAACTTATGTATTCAAAAGGGAAGCCTCTGTAGACAAAGGACAAACATCATCCAGCATATCCAATTGTAGCTCAGTTTCATATACAATATTTTTTAAAATACTTATGAAAATTATGGATCAGAGGGTAAAGTAATTTCTCAAACACAAACAGCATCATCCTTGCTGAGAAACAAACTGGATGTAGAAAAAAATTCCTGAACAAAAACAGCTTTTCTATGAAGGTTATTGCAGTCTTATTCATTAAAAAACTCAGTTTAACTCATGACTACCTAAGTACTTAGAAATAGAACATCTCGTGATCTCACTAAAGCATTTACTGTATAAATCATAAATAACTACTAAGAAAACTAAATGTTATGGACTTTGGGGTATATTCAGACAATGGTTTGTATCATCCTTCTGTGACAGAAAGGTTAAAGCAGAAATACCATCACCAAACTGAAACTACAGTATATATTCTAACTGAGGCAATGCAAAATATCAAGCTCCCCAAGGTTCAATACGTGGTCCTCTCGTCTTTCTCATTATGTTTATGAGCTACTCCCAAACACCACAAATAATTCAAGCCACACTGTGTGCACTGCCTAATCCTGAAGATAAAAGGCACTGTGATCCTTCAGAAAATTGGGAACTACACACCCAATGACAGTGTTACAGCCCAAAAGATTTAACTGAATCTTCAGCAACAGTGAGAAACACAAATCTCACAAATCTAAAGAATTTGCAGATGATACTAATATTACTATTCCACATCCAAAACTGCATGAGAGATGCCTTCACTATCTTGAAGACAAGGGTTTAAAACCAGTAAACCATTACACTTACAATAAAAGTCAGCAAAACAAATGTCATGACTTTTTTTAATAACAAAATATGTTTACATCTAAATATAGGTTCTGATCACAGAGCAGTTGAAGATTTGGGAACAAACAAATTTCTTCGCTTAGCAAATTGAGAGTAACTTCAACTGGAAACCTTAAGCAAAGTTGAGCAGGCTTTTCTATGAGGACAGTCATGGCATTCACGAAACTACAAAACCTAAAATTAGTTTATTTTGCTTATATTCATTCCAACATGTCACATGGAACAGTTTTCTGGGCAAACTGGACAACAAAATATTTCATGTTGTTAAGAAAATTATCAGAATCTCTGGTAGAGAAATAATTAAGAATTTTAGCATTCTTCCACTTGCTGGTGAATACTTATTCTCAGCAATATTCTTTATTGTATATGACAATGAAAAATTTTGAATGCATTCAGATGTATGCAACATATGCTAAAGACTTCCATATGCCAAAGAGTAACTCCAGTAAATATAACACAGGTGGTTACTAGACTTAAAAGAAGTGATTCAGTAATCTTCCAACTACCAGAAAAAGTCAAAATGATCAAATAAAAAGTATTCAAGCCAGCATTACAAGAGTATCACACTCCTTCTATTTTGTGCAAGAATTTTCCTAAATTAAAATTCCAAATTAGCTTAAAACATTAAGGTAAGAATGGTGATGATATTGTGACGTGACACTGAGATTAGTCTTTGAAAGGATCTATCGAACAAAAATAAATTCTACTTATCTGTTCATCCATTACAATAGAGCAGCAAAACTCACTGATGTACAGACCCAAACTTATTTGCATAAGCTACCTCATATCTTGCAGGTATCAAAAAAGTGAAAATCTGCTACACTCCATATCATTTTTCATACATGGGTTTAAAGAATGTAATGAATGAATTCTGTAATAATTAAAAGTCACTCAAAATCATCACACCTGTTTTCATAAACTCATCACTTTATGTCTGTAACTGCATGTACTAAGATCATATTTCTTTAATGTGTATAAAGATTTTAATAGCCAGAGGTGCACAGATTTTCCAATATTCTCAGAGAATCTCGAAATTATAAGCAACAGACAGGTAACAAGAGGCAAGTTCCATACCGATGATGCACTAAGGTAAGGCACCACTGTACAAAATTTGCATGCCACCATGACCCAGCACTTGGGATTTGTGCACCCCTGGTACTCATGGACATCCAGCTCACATGCTATTTACCATTACAAGCAATCACAGGATGAACATAAATACAGAATTTACGGAATGGGAGCAACACAGTTGTGGCCTAGTTCTGGGGTACCATGATGCTGTCCAAGTAACTCATTTAGAAATTCATGTTAACAACAGAAGAGGACACTGAATGTAATTAAACAGCTATTTTTTAAACCATTACAAATGTAAAAAATGCATGTTTTGAATGCTCAGTAGCACACGTAGCAGATTTGCGGTGTCAATGGCAGTAAAGCTTCTGGGCTATATCGTAATGAAGTCTGCTACATGGGTAGAAATATTTGATACCTCAATTCCACGTGCACGGGATGCGGGTGGCAGATACAACAGTTCGTCAGATAACCTCAAAGTGAAATTTGAGATTCACCACGTACATACCATTTTCTGCTTCTATCTGCAGGGTAGAACAGGCGGTAGTTTCCCCTTCAGTGTGGCAGCCGTTATGAGACTACAAGAAGTCACATCCCAGAGGACAGTTATCTTCATAACCTCAAACGTTTGTGCCATCGTTATTTTCACCGATTTTCAGAAATGTTTTTATAGTATTCGTTTTATAACATATTACTCGTTCTGCTTACGGATTTACAAAATGGCATCAAATCAAAAATATTTCGGTCCATCGCTGTATTTCTTTACTATTTTAAATTTAACCAAGTATTGCACCACTTCCACCATCAAACACACGTTCAGTGACCCTACAAAGTGTTGTTCCCATGTGGAGAGCAAACGCAGACGCCGTGTTGGAATCGTATCAATTAGGACACATGGGTCATGTGAACAACTGCCCTTGCAGTTATTAAAATAATGCGTCGAATCCGCTGAAGTTATTTAATATGACAACGTCAGATACTTCAAAACAGTCCCTCGTTTTCCTTTCGGAAATCAGCCATACATAAACCTTTCTAAAGAGATGCAGCTACAAACTATGTACATACTCCGTTTGTACTATTTTGCAGTCAGGTGTGTTTCATAACGTACTGTTACTAACCCTCGTCAAGTCCGAAAGTGTAATTTTAGTCCCGATTTTTTTAAAGAATGCATTACACAAAAGTTTAAAAAAAAATCTTTCAGCCTAACGCTTCAGCTGATAAGCACATATTTGTGAACATAAGGACTTTTAAGGCTTCGTGATATTTGCATTTACATACGTCTAAGACAGGACGTATTAATTGCAAACGATGAAAATTATCATGGAATAAACCGCAGGCCCATTCTGTTACAGCCATTAAGCAGGAGAAAACATTTGAAAATAAGCAATAAGAAAACCAGGAAAATGGGTATGTTGGAGCGTGACAGTATGTGCATCAAGGAGTAAAAACCACATGAGGACAATTCAACAGTGCATGGCGCTAAACATATAAAAGCACTGTCAAATGCTGAAGTACGATGTGAACTTACTGAGCCTCCAGTTCGTGTATATTTTTCTGTGAAATCTGCAACTCCAGGTCCAGTGCTTCATTGCGATGTTTTGCTTCAACAACATTAACCTCTCTTGATTCTTGCATTTCAAGGAAGTCTCGAATTTGTTTCTTTTGTTCTTCAGTTGACACAATCAATTTCCTCATCTCCTCGGCGACTGCAATATTACATGATAAAATGCTGGATTTCACATTCTCCATAATTCTTTGCTCTTCGTAAAACTGATCACGTTCTGCTTCTGATGTTTGCTGAGAAGTTTGGTTGCGCTCGACAAGAACACAGCTTTGAATCCCTGACGTCTGTTGGATTTCTCGGTTAATTGATGAGTTTTCGTCTTTCCTAACGTTATGGAGATCTCTTCCCTCTTGCTGGTGAACATCAGGGTGTGATTCATTTGACTTATTATGCACTCGCTCCATCGTGTTGCTTACACTCTTACAGAAAATTTATACAATGGCGGTAATAGTTTTATTACGTATAACTGGAATACTGAAAACAACATTGGTTGTATAGCTTCATGAAAACTTGCATGAAGATCTGTCACTATCTCGCAGCACCGGTATTTAATTCTACACCGTTATAACTACATACTTTCCTTTACGTGGGTGGTAAATAAAGTTGACGTTACGGAACTGCTGGCAAACAAATCAAACGTTTGCTGGTAAACAGAATACATATGTCGCGCTCGAGTCTGCGATGGTCCACTGAACAACAAGAATGCATGGAACGCACTCTACCTTTCGGCAGCGAATACCACGCAAAATGGATGCCGTGATAGAAGTAATTAAATTACGATCGTTTTGAAATAAATTGTTAGCTACAATTACAGGGTTGAAACTTCAGAAGTGCCATCGGCCAATTTCTAAGGCAATGGTAGCTTCAAAATGGTGACAATAGTCTTTACTTCAGAGTACAGGAAATTTCAGTTTATTGTGTTGAACACAATTAGCCCTTAAGCAATCATAACTGAGCTACATGTCCAAAGACAGTCATTTTTTTATGTCTACAACATTGTTTATTTTTTCTTTATTTCTTGAAATTTTGTATGATGTGCTATTTTCAAACAAGTTCTCTTTATCAACAAATGTAGGTTTATTTCAGTCACATGTTGGGCATATGTCACTTACTGTAGGTGTACAAGAAGAATGACAGAAATACTTGATCCACCATCTCCAGGAATCCCAAACTCTTGATGTACTAATAAAGAACATGTGACACACACAATTTAGTTTCCCCCACGGGAATGTCATGACTGTTTTCATTTTTCCTAGTCTATCAAGCCATTCTTGCCCCTTTTCTTTACTTGTCTTGGGCTTAAGTCCTCTCATTAAATGATTCCTTCCAACCTCATACTTTGTGGTTCAGAAATACTGAAAGGTATACAGCCAGCCTTGTGCAAATGTATCATAAAAAACTACATTTACTTTGTTTTTTGCACTGTGCATTGTAACAATTATACAATATAAACCAACAGAAGCCTTTTATTGTAATTTCGGCATGTAAAACATTTATTCCATACCTGAACATACACCTGTCTTCCTGAAGATGAACCCTTAGGTTTGAAACACGTAGAAGACATAAAAATTTAAATATTAATTTAGACTGGGTACATTTTGTTGGTTTATATTGTATAATTTTTTACTTTACTTGTTATTATGTAAAGAGCAACTTCTGCTTTTTTGGTTGCTTTTGACATATTTGTGTATGTTGTTGTCTAATGGCAGATCTTGGATTTATTCCATTAGTCTTCTGGCATCCCAGTACAGTTTTGGTAGATCTCTAGCAGTGTTGTCTAGTTTTGGGCACTACAGTAGGTGCTCTTTGTCCATTATTGTGTTTTTCTGTTTGCATATTGTGCAGTAGTTATGGCTGGATACTTCGATGCGATAAAGGTGTGCTGCGAGGCAGTCGTGACCTGTGTTGAGCCTGAAGTTAGCAACTGCCTGTCTTCTAGGTTTGTTTTTGTTATGTTCCCATGTAGATTTAATGTTGTGCCACTGTGTCTCTCTAGATGAGGCTGTGGCTTCCTGAAA
>Ga0123357_10001223_pt1 | contig 26917 bp, 14 predicted proteins | sample TergutEmb28metaG_FD_89873 | JGI IMG/M metagenome (GOLD analysis project Ga0123357, IMG submission 89873) | Embiratermes neotenicus P4 segment gut microbial communities from Petit-Saut dam, French Guiana - Emb289 P4 | ecosystem: Host-associated > Arthropoda: Insects > Digestive system > Gut ...
ATTAACGGCCGAAACATGTTGAGTAATGAATGAATATTAAATAATAAAATAAGTGGCATCAAGTTGGTTTTTTCTCTTTACGCAACTATAAAGATGATGCACGGTCCAATAAACATAAGGTTCCATTGTATTTATTTACCTGAACGTAGGTCATGCACATGTGAAGACTATGCTTTGAGTATCGAAAGGAAAAGCAGAAAAAAGTAGCTGGCTCAACAACCGCCAGTAATGACTGCATTAAGAATTGTGAATTCTTTATTGAGGCCATATAACATTGCTTTATTTGAGAGAAACAAATGGCATTACTAGTGAAGTTGGCAGCTATGGGACCAATCATAGTATCTTTTATGTACATTTTTTTTTTGTGCTCAGTCATTTGCTACCAGATTGAGTTATGAGGTAAAACATGAAAGGTGAAGTTTACCTTAAAACGGGTCATATAGGTCCAGAGTGCGAATAGAGGTTTAGCTCTATTCTTTCTTTAACCTTGGTGCTAGATGGGGATGGGTGTTCAACCCCACATCCTAGCTGCTTTTTACCCTGGAAAGGGACCCAGCATCCGTTGTAGAGGAGGCTGGGTAGGTCCCATGGCCGGTATAGATGGGTGTGGACGATCTTGCCCACATTGGGGATTCGATCCCCAGACCATGTAGCCTGAGTTGCTGTACTCAGTATGTGATCCCGTCGCGCACTGTTGTGGCTGATCCTTTGTAAACATGCAGAATTTCAGCTGTGTGTTGGTGGTTCCATCGGCAACCAGGTGTTGGTTAATTGATGGAGTATGTGTTTCATTATCTACTTAGACATAGACCCAATGCAGATGTGGCTAAACATACGCATTGACTGTACAGAAACAGCTGTTTTTCCACCCATTCTCTACATTTTCTGTACTGTGCATGTAGTGGATGTCAGAACTGACTTTGGATGTGCTGTAAGGTCTTGCAGCACACAAATGAAATACCACTGTCATTGCAGTTGGTCTACATCTCTGTGTGCACATAGTGCAGCCACATTATGCATCTTAATGTTGTCACAAACTATTGTTTGCAACTTACTGACCTCCTCTTGTGTGTGACGCAAGTCATAAAATTTGAATTATATGTGTAAGGAAGATCCTGAAATTTTGTGTGTGTGACAGGGTTTAGTAATTGATTTGATGATAGTGGGATGTTAAAGGTTTGTTCTTGTATGGTCATATTCTGCTCTCCCAAAGAAAACTTCATCATCTTCCTAAAGCAAAAAGGTCCTTCAATTACATCAGAATTTGCCATCTTGTCATGACAAACGTGACGAGGCAATTCACGTCTGTATTTCTGTGACTTCAATGTGTGTGTTCAGAATATTACAGACATCTAATGTGGAAGAAACAAAATCAGTTTTCATGCAGCTACTGCATGCATATGATAAGTGTGTGTGTGTGTGTGTGTGTGTGTGTATAAGGGCATAAATTGGTAGTCTTTTCAGATGCGCATTGACTTGTTTAGAAGAAATTTGTAAGTGGATGAGACAAACTTTGCCAGTAGAAGAGAAGAAGCATTGATATCATGAAGCGTCTGCTAATGTATGGATTATGTTACACTGGAGATGAAAGAAGAATTATATATGTATGAAATAAATTATAAATTAATGTGTAATATGCATGTTATTAAGGGACATAATTTCTTAGAATCTGGTGTCAGTAGATGCATAATAAATTTTATGGAAACCCGTGTCATTGAGAACATTTGCACACTCGTGAAGGGGGCCTATCAGTGTCACTATGTCCGTCTGTCTACATGTATCATTGCGGCTTCACTGGACAGATTTACATGATATTTGATATTGGGAGCTTTTATGAAAATCTGTTGAGAAAATGCAGATTTGTTTAAAATCAGTCAAAAATGTTGGACACCTTGTATGAAGACCTAAGCACATTTTGTCACCAGAGAAATTAAAAATCACATACAAGCCTTCTCAGTTCAAGTTAACTGTTATTAAGCCATTAGGATAGCTGAAGAGGTATAAGTATTATGTAAATGTGCCACAGCATTGCATCATGTATATGTTGTTAATTTTGTTGTATTGAAAAATCACAGATGTCATGTTCTGTTATTGTAAGATTGTTTGGAAATATTGTGTGCTTTGTTATGACTCTGAATGAAACATGTCTCTTGCTTTTCTTTTGTTCAGGTGGCACGCTTAGAAAGTCAAGTTATAAGATACAAATCTGCGTCAGAGTCGGCAGAGAAGGTTGAAGACGAACTGAAAGTGGAAAAGAGAAAATTGCAGAGGGAGGTGAGGGGTTTTAATTTGTATTTTCATACTGTAGATAGTTGGTGATATAACATACATGCATTATTTAGTCTTTTTTAGCAGCAGCTTACTCTGCAGAGCAACAGAACCACCACACAGTGTCTGCTGGGATGGACCACTTAACATGTTGCATATTCAAGCTCTTTCATGTTCATAGTGGTGAAATGTGTATGCTACATATATGCGTGCCGTTACAGGTTTTCTGTTCTGTGTTCTATTTGCAAACAGAAAGGCCTGCACTTTTACTGTATCTGTGCGTTGGCATGAATTACCACTTACCTTGCTCCTTTGGGTAACCTTTGGAGAGAAATTCCTTGAACTCGTTATCAAAATATGCCACTAGAAGCTCACTTATCTTCCACACATTTTAATTTCTTGACATACCTAAGTGGTGGTTATGTAAATTTTTGAGATGTGGTAACAGTATTGTTAAATGTGTGGACCAAAAATGTCTTATGGTAATATATGTTTGAAGAGTGTGCAACTTTTGTTGCTGTACTTTGTTTGTAGACGGTAAAACAGTGTGTCAGCCACCTGAAATCCGTATTTAGTTTTTAATTTGAAGGCAGTATTCTAATGAAACTTTGGAGCTGGGCATGTGAAATTTTGTGTGCAGGTAAATCATAAACATGTATACAATGTGCATTAAACATTTCGTTATTACAAACTTGGTGATGGTGTAGAACGTTGGGGTTATGCCTGACGGCTTTAACATAGGCTGACTCTGTCAGCAGTTCATGCTCAGAATGGGTCACTGACATGTGTAGTTATGATTTTGTAGTTCCTGCTAATGTCACCATATATTCAGGTAAATGTTAGTTTATGTAAGTACCAGGTATACTTGTACATTTGAAGGAAACCGGAAGTAAAATTTATGTTTACAAAATGCTAGAATCAGTTTATACTTCACTTATATGTGATGTGTTCTGTGTTTCAAAGTAAACAATTTGTTTTTAGTTCTCAGAAGTCCTGGATATCTTCAAACATAACTTTCAGTAAGAAGGTTTATGACTGGCATTCTAGGGCATGAAGGTGTGTGTTACCATAATGAGGGCTCGTGAGAGAAGACTGATATATCAACTGAAATGCATTTCATCATATAAATTAGTTTCTCTTGTGATTGAACAGTGTCTCACAAAACATATTTTGGTTGATAGAAATTGATATCTGCCCTGAATTTACTGTGTAATGGCAGAGTATCAAATTTTTCAGAATTGTATCAAGCGTCATGTGCATATTCCAGTTGTGGTAGCTTGTCTGTCAAGTTCAAGTTTTGTTGTAGAGTTTTACTGCTTTTAAGATGAAACCACATTCTACTCTCAGCAACTTTGAATTTAGATTAAATTTTGTTTGTTTATTTAATTTAAGTTTGGTTTTTGTTTCAGTATATGTTTGTCTGTTTGATGTAGTTTAACTATTCTTATCATCATTATAGTTGTTTTGGTGTGTACTTTATTTCCTTATAGCCTTATTCATGAAAGTAGATTGGTGGCTGTAGTGGTAGAGTGCATAGTAATATCTCTGTCTTCATCATTCTGTTCTTTTTGCTGTATGTATTTCTGCTAGGTGAAAATGTTAATGGAGCGGTTGACGGTAGCAGAGGCATCTAGAGAAGCTCTTCGGCAGCAATGTGATCGGTTAAAACATTCACTATACGGTCCGTTGTTTTGCCTGCCCTTATTCTTTGTTTCAAGTCAACTTGAACCAGTTCCATGTTCCAGGATGTGCTATGTAGTGGAACTAACATGTTCAATGCATAGAACAAAGATTCCCAAACTTCTTTCACTGTGGAGTGTTTTTTATGGAAGTGCATTGCCAGGACTCTATACACAAAATTCAAAATCATGCTTAGAAACTTTCTTTCAAATCTGATTCTTTTTTGGCACTAAATATTTTATTACTTACATTTTTGTTGTTGTACTATTGGCATGAGGGGGGGAGCAGTGCCTGAACTTTATGATCAGGTTTTATCTTACCTCCATATGATGTCAGCCTTTCAAGAATACCAGGCATGTTTTGCTGCTAGTGCATAATTCATAACAATAGGATGTATTTTTTTAATGCAAATTATATATTCTGGTCATTAAATTGTTTCTTCTTGTTGTTTTCAATTGACAGACATGGGTAGTATTCTGAAGGGACAATTTATGTGAACTCAAATCAGTTTTGTGTCATATGTCTACCAAAACACTATCATCAGAATATTTTACTCAAACATTCAAGTTGTAATGATTTCAAAGTTCTCTGTGTAAATTTCATGATGACCTTCATTTACATATTGAAATTACTGTTCTGTGAAGACTTTTTACGGAAATGACACAGTAAACATTAAAAGAGTCATTGTTGATAGATATGTGGTAACTTACTGTAAGGTGGTGCTTCACCACGTTTGAGCCCAAAGGTTCAAGCAACTTTGTGAACTTCTCAACAGGTTAGTCACAGACTAGACTGTGATGATATCCAGCAGAGATGAATGCAAGATTATTGTAATACATATTAACTTTGACTTTGTGTTATGTTAGTATTTGCAGTCAGCTTGTTATGTCCTTATTTAATTATTCCTAAGAGCATATTGAAATGTTGCCTTTGTGTTTTATTTTGGAAAGCAACACAGTAAAAATGAAGTATGCTTTTAATTACAGATTTACCACAGAATTCAGAATATTTCTTGAGTGTTCTTGGTTGGAGTTTAAAGGTTTCTTCGTTTTTCGGTAGCATACTAACATCTGCGAGGAAGTTGGAGAGGCAGTTTAATCAGGTTGGAACACTATTCTGTGAAGCAGTCTTCAATGAGGGAAGCTGATAGTTGCCTTGCATGGAGCCTGAAGATTCATTACATGTTCACAGAAGCTCACAGCTGGATCCTGTCCTGAGTCAGTTGGAACCTGTCTACAACCTTATGTTTCATGCATTTTACTTATCTTCTCAGTCTGGCTAGATCTCCCAAGTGGTCTCTTTCTTCCCATCAGGTTTCTTAACATAATTGTTTCACTGTAGGTTCTCCTCAAATATAATGGTATATGATTATTTACATCATTTGTTTTTGCAACAATTTTCTGCAGAAATACCATCAGGCAGAATACAAGTATACTTTTATACTTTAATCTGAAAGTGATTGTAACAGCAGTGTACGTTTTTCATCATTGAAATGGGAGTTCTTGGACACAATACAGTTTTAAAACGTGGTAATATAAATAAAAAAAATTATAAATATCAATTTGAGTTTTTTTTCATTGTCTCTTCTTGTTGTTATTGTTGTGCTTGTTTTTGCTACTAGTTTCTAAAGCCCACCCAGTGCAGTTAAGTGCTTTGTATTGATCTCAGAGCAAACAACAGTTAGCTGCCAAAACAGCATTAACTGATCAGGTTTTATAACTGAGATGGAGTGTATTTACTCTGTGGTTTGAACAGAAGTTTTAAATAGACTCCAGATTATGGTCAGTTTTTAAGTGGTTAATTGATGTCAATCTTATGTAGTGATGGTGGCAGTTTTTGTTTTTTGACAATTTGTTTTGTAGCAGTATGATTCTTTTGATATATTTTGCACAACCTACCATAAAAGTTTGTTATTGTTATTAAATTTTGGATTATTTTATATTCATTATTTAGCGGTTTCTGTATGGAGAGACAGAGACAATAAATGCTGCAAATATTCGGTAGGTAGTTGTATTTGACGAGAACAAGTAGTGAAACATATTTTACAACATGTTGCTGAAGTATGCCAATCCAAATGTAATTTTAAATGCATTTCTTAATTATCCCATGTTAGCTAAATGTTGCACCCATTACATCCTTCCAGATTTGTTTACTGTTACATATTTGGTGAAGAGCACAAATTATAAGGGTCCTTGTCTGCATTTTGCTCTGTACACCTATTACTTTGTCTCTAAGGTTTCAGATATTTCCCTTAGGACCTTGTTTCACCCACTTTGGGTCTGTGTACTTTTCTTTCACATCCATATAAGAGTGTCAGATCTCATGTTCTTTATAAACCTAAGTTGTGCATAAGACTGTATCAAAGACAGAGGCCCTGTGTAACATTTTGTAAAATGCTAGTTTTTATTATTTGTAATCTGGGGTTTGTCTCCTCTTTCTGCAACTGAAAGATGTGTGGTGACAAGTAACCCGCTTAATGTGGAGATGGACAAAATTTCTCTCTCAGCATGAAGTGTCTTTCTGCTGATGTGCCACCTTCGTACCAGGGAAGTTCACGTCCTCCTTTTAAGCATTCCAAGTTAAAGAGAGGGATAAGGTCAGTACGTGAGGCAGGGTAAGATGCAGTTGAGAAACGGAACAGACATTTCACTCTCTGTGAGAATTTTGTTTTGTGAGGTGAGGTGATCTGCACTGAAGTGGAATTTAACTTAGTCCTACTTTGTCATGGTGGTTATTTTTAACTTGCATTCTTTATTAGTATGGAACGATGGGTGTGTGGTGTCATCACATCCATTTGTTTGTAAACGCTGTTGCATTTGAACCAACGGGCAAACTTTACAGGAAGCTTGCTACAAATGTTATACTGCTAGTGGCTCCTCCACCATTATAATTTTCAGTTTCCTACAATTGGTAGTTGTAACATGGCGGCTATTTGGATATCTCAAGGTGGGAATGACCCCTAATGTCACGTAATTAGGGTACTGAAATGCGTGGTGGTAGATTCCTTGAAAAACAGGCTAATTTTTTTTAAGGCATTTTACTGTTATAGTGTGAAGAACACAATGGCAGCCTTCTGCATTCTGTTGATGTGTAATGATCTGTGGAATTAGGCATGTGAAATTGTATACCTTAATAAATCATAAATGCATTACGGAGTATGTGCAGTATAGGTTAATTTTCTTATATATCAGTAAATTACAAATACGTTGACTGTGAAAACTATGTGTTATATCTAACCTATTTTGTCTGAATCTGTAACACTGTAAATGTCACACAGAAGTGGATCATTAAATGTATAATTATTACTGTATAGTTCTTAATAGCATAATTGTATATACTGAAATATTTGAAAATACCTATATGTCATAAATTCTGACCAGAAACTTTTGTTATATGGTCCAAGAGAAGGCTGTGTCTCTTTTATGCTCACCGTGCCTTCAGTCAGTCTTGTATACTTCAAAATATGATATAGCATAATGGAACATAAAACTGAACTGGTTTCATTTTGACTTGAATAGAATTTCTGCTTGCTAACTGATATGGCTTAGTGTGTATATGAATGAACTTGACAAGTGACACTAATATTAAATAATATCTTACTCTGATGGCATAGTAGTTCGATTCTTCACAATTTTCTTATGTTTGTTGCTTGAAAATTAATTTTAACAATATATGCGGTATAATATACTTGTAACAGACGAAAAGACTTGTTAGTTGTTCCACTATTACAGTCTTTGAACTTACAAAACACACAATACTGGGGGCTGTGTGTGTGTGTGTAAACATGTTTTCTGCAGTGCACAGCACTTATAACATTGTTCACAATTACCCCCTTTTAAGCTCTGTTTGCTCTTATTATTATGCATTTAGTAGGCCTGAACTGTTCTAGCCCTCCTTGTAAATAACCAACTTGTTGCACAATTTTTTCATGTATGTTTATTTCTATTCTGTTTTGGGCAGCCATATGCCCATCATCAGGAGAATTATTGTATCAATGCAACACCTGGTTTATATCACTCTGTGTAGATGACTGTCTGGTATGCAGGTAACCTGAATACCAGATGGTCATCTAATTTCAACGAGAGGAAATGTAAAACACGGTGCTCTGGGCTAGGACTCAAGATGAGCCCTACGCCCCCGACTTCTTACCAGGTGAGTGGTGTGTAATACGTCCACAGCTCGGAGAACAAAGAAGACGATTGAGAAGTGTTTGTTAACTTATTTTGCTGTTTCCAAATTCGTGTTATATGAAGAATTTGAATTAGCATAAATGATTTGCCTTTACGTTACTAGGTTAAATATGGTAAAGAGAGATGTCAGTTTTGTGTAGGTCTTAGTTTATTGTTATATGTAATCATGCAGATATTTTACAGAATATACATTTATATATTTTAGTTAAAATGTAACCCATGTCTGTCTATGTTTCATTGGGACGTAAGCTGTGATGAAAATTTAGATACAATCAAATCTCAAACATTTCCTTGAATAAGTGATTGACTTATGAGAATACTGGTAAACTTCAACGAGAATTAGATGCACTATACGGATAAGAAGTTTTAATGCTTACAATAGTTTATGCATGTGTGAAATTCATGATAACTAATTGAGTGGTTAAATTACGGGAATTATTCTAATATGATACCTGGACAAGTATAGTTTATACAGAAATGGTTTGTCAGAAATGTGTGTGATCCAAATTCTGGCTGGTGACAGTGAAATTTGAGATCGCAAAGACTGAAACGACGATAGTAGGACCCCTGCGATCTCGCACTATTTAGTACCTACTCAAGTGGGAAGTAGTGGGAGTTTACTACTACCCAATAGGCAGCACAAAATGGTATTACAGGTAACCTACATACCACTCGGTCATCTACACAGAGTGACATAAATCACATGTTACATTGATACAATAATTCTCCTGATGGTGGGCACATGACTGCCCGAAACATGTAGAGAAGGGAAACAAAACATACATGAAAAAATTGTGCGTCAAGTTGGTTATTTACAAGGAACATACGAAGATGCAGAGTCAACAAAACATAAAATATTCTGGCTCTCTTCACTTGTCTTAGTGCAGTAATCCTACGAACCTCTTAAAAGTTTTTTTAAAGTTCATGGTTCTTTAGTCTTACTGCATCCTACAATTGTTGTAAATGCTATCTCTTTATTCATAGCTAGCTAGTTTCTATTTAATATTGTTCTCTTCATTGCTTCATCTCTGAACACCTTAATAAAATGTGATTGGAATTTTCCCCTTCTACACAACCCCTAACCCATCAGTTTTATAATCTCCACTCTAAACCATTCTGGCTCTTTTATTTGCAGGATAATGAACAAGACTATTGTACTGGCAGTGATCAATGAACGCAGCATTATATGGTACAAATAATGCCCTAAAACTGAAATTGCATGTTTAACTTGTTAATTTATGTGATATGCAGGTTTTACTGAAACTTTGTTCTTTTCCATCCCTACATTGTTTTAAACTATCCGGTACCCTTTCTTGCATATTATACTGCCATTAGTAAGAGGACTGATTGTAAGTGACGTGTTTAATGTGTATACTCTAACAACATGAATGCTTCTTGAACAAGAACTAATGCAAAGTTTGCACCTGTGTGGGTGTTGTGTTTCTTATGAGACATGAAATTTGTATGAAGATATTTTTCCCCCCTGGTGTTATGCTGATCTAAAGTCTGTGAGTGGAATGTCATTGTGTGTATAGTGTTAATGGTTGATTTTCTTTCACATACCACTGTTACCAAAAGTGCCAAAGTATGTTTAACACAAGAACATTTAATTTCCACCCCTTTCATTCACCTGTGACCTTGAGAAATAGAGGGTCACAAAATTTTGATGTGTGCAATGTGCATGCAAGAGTTATGGTACAGTTAATGTGGCACCAGTTAATTGTACCTCCACTTTTGTTTTAAACTACTGCACAGTATGGTTATCAAATAATATGTTATCTCTAATAATTATCCTGCCATTGTAATTTGTTCCTTTTTGGGTAATTCCCCGCCGGGGAATTACCCAAAAAGGAACAAATTACAGTTAGAACACGGCGAAAGCTTAAAAACAAGAATATCCTGCCATTTCTTATCCAGATATGTACACTTTATGTTACAAGTGTACCAAGCAGATTGGTGTAGTGGTAACACTGCATTGGCTTATATCTCAGATCACTTATCTGCTATCTTGAGTTTTTGATATCAAGGTTTGCTTGAGGCTACTCAGGTGACAGGCTGGGTAGTATTGGGAGTAACTTTTATTGTGTCCCTGCCAAGAGCAGCTCTTCATGGAAGCATTGCTGAGTAGGATGCCAACTCTTGCCAGGAATTCAGATTATAATTTCCCCTTGGACTCCGTTGTGCTGTGTTTCATAGAAGAGTTTTGAAATCCAGCCTACAGTTTCTGAGGGTGTCATAAACATTCTGACAGTATAGCTGGACACATGGCACATGTTTGTCCATTCTGCATATTTGTTGCAGGACTTATGTAAAACACAGTATTTTGTTATTTAGTGCAGCTCTGTAAAAAGTTAATATTTGCAAATTGAAATTGAAGGACCTCTTAACCTTTTGACGCCTAACGACGACTATAGTGGTCGTACCGCACCGCTAACCTCTAAATGTTGCATTATATATATTTATTCAACAAATAATGGTACTGAATATTTTAAACACGGTATATACTCTCCGTTTTTTCATTTTCAAAATGCAGTTTGTTTCATAATTCTAACATATTTGGTTTCTGTATTGTCCACATTTTATATACAGTCTGTGCTAAAATTAAAAAAATAATTCAGGCGCCAAAAGGTTAAATCACTACACATATGAGAGGCATTAATTGTGATCTACATTCATCTCATGTTCAGTGTGCACGTTTTTAAGCTTTGTTTCACTGGAATAAATTTTGTGCTCTTTTCAGCTGCGTGAATCACAGGCACGAGTGGAAGAACTGGAAACTTCCAATACACACTTGCAGCGGAGGCTTGACAAGTTGAAAAATGCCAAGTCTGCACTTCTTAAAGAACTCTGATAGTAATTTATTGTCATCCCAGTCGTAGCCTTACATCACATGTCACATCCATCCATCCCATCCATCCAACCTGTGTGTACACACAAGAAGAAGCACTGAAACTAAGGGTTGAACTGGGATAACGGACATCAGTAAGTGACTGGTATTGATTTGTCAACACGTTCCTTGAGTCAGATGTGTCTGTGTTAGATTGCAGTGCAGAGCAGTTATATATAAATATTTATACCAGTGTCTCTATTTATGTGTACATTTCTTTTACCATGCAGATTTTTCATTTTTTGTACAGCATGAACTGAGCTTTATATATATAATTGAATTTCAAAGCTGCTTTTGTTTTTCCCCTTTTTTTAATTGTTTCATATTTTTAATCAAATAACTAAATCAAATACATTATCTAACCCATCTGTATGCAAGTAAATTGTTACTGAATTGTTCTGCTGGTACAGCTTTTGTGAGGCTGTTAACATGTTTGCCCATCTACTTTTTTCAAACATTTATCCTTAAAAACTGGAGCATTGTGTGCCCTCTTAGGGCTGTTTGGATTTCTCATTTTTGTCATTTTTCATAAAGGAAGAATATATCTACAGGTGTTGGATTTTGTGTGTGTGTGTGTGTGTGTGTGTGTGTGGAGGGGGGAGAGGGTATAATGTTTGTGTTTGGGTTGGTGAATGGCCTGTAGCAAAGTCATGTTTGTGCCGTGTACCATAGGAGTTTAGAAACATAAGGTGTAGTTTGGGACTCAGCTTTGTTCCCCATGGAGAAATGAATGGGAATCAGAGCTCCAAAGCTCAGCTCCAAACTAATAAACACTCTGATGCCTAGAACTTGACTGACTTCCATGTATACATGGTATGTGGGTAGCAGATGGTACACATCAGTCTTCTGCATAGTCATCATTGACATTTAAACGTTTATCCCACTATGGCACCGAGGCTTGTATCCTGACAGCAAAAATTGTCTGTAACCTGGAGGTGACAATTAGCTTCATGTTGGTATTTGTTCCAAATTGCTTTCCAGCTAGGTGCTTTTTAACAGGTCCATGGAGATTAAAGTCACTGGGTGTGAGGTTAGAACTGAGGTTGGGTGGTCTACGACCTACCAGCCACAGGGCTGTAAACCAGTCACAAGTCTGATTCACCGTGTGGGGCCCAGTGGTCGCCATCTCTTTGGACCCCTTTAAGAAGCACCTAGCTGGTGAACGATTTCCAACTGAAGCTGATATGAAGCAGCTGTTGTCACCTGCTGGCTACAGACACTTGACACTGATTCCTTGTATGCCAGTATACTAGCTTTGGTGCTACAGTGGGTGAACTCCTTAAATATAAATTTTGATGTGCTTGGAAGTCTGATGTGTGCAATCATAACAACATACTGCACATTGGTAATTAGAATGATTCTTAACCCTTTAAAGGCAAGTGGCTACTGTATTTTCCACCACATTTAGTATTCAAAAATTTTACATGCTGCTTACAGCCTGGATAGTGTAGTTGGTATAAGAACTTCATATGGGCTGAATGGTTTGGGGTTTGAACCCCAGAAAGGACGAGATTTTCTGGACCCATACAGACCTGCTCTGAGGTCCACCCTGCCTCCTGGAAAATGGGTACTGGGTCTCTTTGTTGGGGGTAAAGCAGACAGGGTGTGGCACTGACCACAGACTCTTGTAGCACTGGGGTCAACCATGGCTAGAGTTATACATCTGCCTCCGCTCTATGCCTGCTTGGCATGTAACAAAACAGCTTTACTAGCAGCCTGCAGAAAGTACTTATGCATCTTATATGATACTTGGAAGAAGTGTCCATTATTTCCTTGTATAGCTTTAACTGGTTGGGCTGTGCACTGAAGAGGTATTTTATTTACTTTGCAATGTGAACAGAAGCTTTAAATACAATTAAGGTTAATTTTAGACTTTAAATCGTTAAAGAGTGGGTTGTCTGTTTTCATACAGAATTTCCAGAGGCTTCTGCTTAAGGTAAAACTAAGATGTCATCAGATCACAGCTAGCCATTCTACTTATTGTAAATTGTGTAAAAATAATTGTAATATACATGGTCAGTAAAGGGTAAGAGATGCAAGAATAGATTTTTTACCTGATTCTTGTACCAGGAAAACAACGCATTTTCTGGGAGCTGGTATCCTATATCGATATCTTGCAGACATAATAGGCCACAAATATTACTAGTTCTGGCATATTGAAACATTCAAGTGTTGAGAATTACATGGCTTTTTTTTTTCTTTCTTTCTTTCTTTTCTTTATAAATATGATGCCATGTCGTTGGATAATTGGTTCCCTGTATTTTGAATGTATTCTTCCTGGTAGTCTAGATTCTTGAACATGAAGTTACTGTATTCCTTCCAGATGTTGTGAACTGGTTATCAGACATGGTATCATAGCCAAGTAGGATGGAGTGTACGTCAAAACAGAATGAAAACTAGCATCCTTATACATTGTTAAGATCAGGAGGCATTGTCAACCATACTGAGCATTTCAGGTTGAAATTATTCAGGAAGGCATATGAAGTAATTAGTTTTCCATAAGTCTCTATGTTGTTGGTTCAGTATACAAATGAAAGACAAGTGATTATGTTTGGTATAACCTAGTGAGATTATTTAATAAAAAAAATTATTAACAATGACTAGTATTTAATTGGTAGAAGAAAAATGGTAATGGGAGATGTTTCTGAATTATGTAATAATAGGCTCCCTGTGTGTCATTAAGTGTGTAATGTAATGCAAAGTGCGATTTACAGGCATACATTAAGCCATGGACAGACAATGGTTTTTGGTTTACCAGTTGACAGTCTGTAACTCATAAGAATCAGAATGTTTTGAAAATATTGTGAAATACTGTATAACATTACCAAACCCAGTCTGTATGCTGTTCATCATAATCTTTCTTCTGTGAGCTAAGAAACAAAAGTTGCAGTATGTACACAATGCTTACTTTTGTTAAGGATAAATGTACACTGTATTGTGCTATATTGTGTTGTTAAACTGAATGTGATGGTGTTTGGCAAACAAAACAGGGTAGTTCACACTCAGATGTACTGTACTACAGAACTAAATACAAAATGGCCACTGACCATATTATTTCAGTGTTCCACTGTGTTTGTGACAAAAATGCATTTTGCTCCATATGACTAAAAATAGTGGTAAAGAAGATCTGAATAAAAACACACATCTCATATTGTGTGGTGTTAAGCACAAGGTTTTAATCCATGAAATGCCTGGCTCCCGAAATTCCATCATTGTGCAGGTTGCTATGTTAGCCAATTTTATGAAGACCAAGATATTTAATCTCTTGTCTCGCTGATCAAACACTGTTTGAAAATTGCATATATGTGTGTTTGCAAAGATGAAAAACTGAATGCATTGTGAATTGGTGCAAAAAGAACAATAAAGTAATGTATATGATAAGTCGCTCTTTAGAGTTTGTATCGTGCACTGTTCACCGTGTCTTTCTCATGCTCTCTACTTTCAGTGAAGTAGATTATGTACCGGCAATAGAACTGACAACTTATGGTCTTGAGCTGACCTTTTTTTTGTGTGTGTGTGTATTGGGGGGGGAGGTGGTTGCAACAGAGTGCAGGATAAACTGTTTTTTAGTTTGTGCACATGTTGTGTTCTGTGTGCATGTGTATATATGGTGTGTGTCTGCAGGTATATTGTGTGAACTGTCTCTTAGGATGTGCATGTGTGTATGTTCTGTTGCTTCTGCTTCTGTGTACATGGTGTATGTCTGAGGGTGTGTTGTGTGAGACAAAGAGTTGGGAAGAAAGAATTTTTTCTTAATTGTGAACATTTTCACCAGAAATGTAAATTATAAAGAAATGCTATAAACGGTATTTCAAATATTCCATCTAATAGTAGTGTAATAAGAAGCAACAGGATGCACTATGTACTTTCAATTTATTTGACGATTAACCTCTACATGTTTCGAGCAGGTTTACTGCTCATCATCAGCAGGTGCTAGTCTGTATATACAGCAATTGGTATGCATCCTGCTGAAAATAATGGAATCGTCATTAAAAAGCGTAAAACATTTGTTATAAATAAAATTTTCAGAACATGTTAAAAGGTTTTAAATAATAATAATATTTCAGAAAATGCAATAAGTTCCTGCATAAAGTAGATTTGTTGAACATCCCGTTTATGCTGGCTGGTTGTTAGCAGGATTAGGATGGAACTGGTTTTTAGTCATGTTGATGTTGGGAGTATTGATTGGTTGGTCTGGTGGGGTGTGACATATTGTGTAGGTTGTAGATCAGCTGATACATGGGTTTATGTTTGCCTATACAGACTAGTACCTCCTGTTGATGAGCAGTAAACCTGCTCGAAACATGTAGAGGTTAATCGTGAAATAAATTGAAAGTAAACAGTGCATCCTGTTGGCTGCTAATACGCTAATACATTAATACACTAATATTTCACGATGCACGATTCACAAAACATTAAATGCCATCTAACATATTACAGTACTGAGTTGGAAGACTGAAATAATAAAACACTGGTATTGTGTCATTGCTGGAGTTGTGAATTCTTGCACAAATGCCTAGGAGCGCCACGTATTATTAACATAATCGGAGGGTCAGCATAGCAGTAAATGTTGTCAACACTTGATACATTAAAAGATACTGCGTATGATATGCTGTGTTTTGAAAGGTTGTGAAATGCAGCATTTCCAAAAATATGTTATGAACATACCTTAAATATGTTTTTAAATATGGTGGAACTGAAGTTTTATGTTTGTTGTAGACCTAGTGTTAGAATTCAGTATTTCACCTTTATAAGTTTCACAGGAATTTGTAATCAGCTGAATATATACATAGTTACTTTGCCAGTAATAGCGTTTGCTGAGCACCTTCATTGGGCAAACATGGTCTTCAGTTTGCACCATGGCTTTCTTAACCTGGTGATTTGTTTGAGATGGAAGGATAGATACGTGAGAAAAGACTATATTGATAGCATTCAGTTTCTTCAGTGTAATTATAAGATAAAGATGTGCTACCTTCTTGCCACATATGAATGACCAGAAAAAATGAAATGGCAGGGATAGAAACTCTGAAAGAGCCGTTATTGCCAAGTACAGGATCACTGACCCTGTCATGGGTCTCACCTGACATTTCCACACATTGGGTTTAGGAGGAAGAAGGGGAAAGATTGAATATATGGAATGTCGAGGGAAATAATAAATATTTTGTTAGCAGTGAGTTGCATGTAGTTGAAAGCTCACCTTGACTGAAATTTGCACATTTGAGGAGTGTTTTATAATGATTGTGTTTGGATTTTGTTTTTATTTTGCTGTAAGTGAGCGATGGGGAGAGTTTTGAATGTTTTTGCATTCTTAAAACAGTCGGGGAAATGTGACGTTCTTAATGACATTTTCCAATAATTTTGGTCTACATGTCAGTAATGTTTTTACCTTTGAAAGGATAAGAAGTCCATGTGTGCTGTTATTTTGCCAGAGACAGTGTAAGTTTATAAGTCTGACTTTACTGTTTATTCAGCTCTGATGAAATAATTCATTAAATATACGTAATTATATTTAAGTTAGCAGTGTGCTGGGTTCGCTGCTTTGCTGTCATGGTAAAATTCGGACAGCAAATGTATGCTCTTTTTTGTGCCTGCCTGCTTCCCCCCCCTTCTGCTAAGGGGTTGTTGATATTGTAGATGACTGCTGTCATAATTAAAAGGGTGATTATATATAGTTCTAAATTGTGCAATGAATTTTTAAGTTTCTTAGGAGAACTCTGAAATAATCGCTGTTTCATTTGTATTTTGCAGCCTCAGAGTCTCTTTTGCATGTAGTAAATGGGTACAATTTTCGTACGCAGTTGTGTCTGATCTAGAAGCATAATTACTAATGTTTTAATTTACCAGTACGCAAATATTAGTGGTCCAAAATATTCAGTTTTCGTAACTTCATAACAGATAGTAAGTATGATACTCAGTTAACTGTGAACTGACATAAGCCTATATTTTTGCGTCATATACGTGATCCTAAGTCTGGTTTCGTTTTCCATGGGACTGAGTTCCTGAAAACTGTAACTGAGAGATGGCAACTGATCACTGACCTATGTGCAATACTTTGACATATTTCTATTGATAATTTTTTATGTTTTACATTTTGAATATTTTTTCTGACAGTGCCTTTGTATGTCTGCGTGCAAAATTGCAGTAGCATTTTTAACGTAATGTTGTAGGCAGATTTTTAAAACATGGATTGTCTTGCTGAATGAGAAGTGTTTCAAGTCTCTTTCAGCTCTTCACACACTGAGACACAAAGTTTCATTCAGACACCCACTGCTCCCCCCTCCACCTAACCACTTGTAGATGAATCTGCGTAATGTGAATCAAGTTTACGGCACACTAAATATGTTAATTTCATCCAGTTCTCTGAATTTGATCATATAATGCAAATGTTGTTGAAGTTTTGGGTAGTAAAATAATTATACACTCTAACTCAGTCTGTTGTACAGTAAATTAATTCATTGATGGACTTCCTCTCCTTATACCCTGTGTCCCCAATTCTGATTTAGCCTGTGCTCAATCATTTCCAAGACATTTTCTCAGCAAAACACTTTATGCATTTCTTACGTATCATAACTGTGTGGAAAAGTGTGTAATTTTCACACCATGAAAGTGTGTGGAAGAGTGAATGTAGAGATGGAGGTGAGTGGACAGCTTCACACTGTGATTTTCTTACCCTTTGGGAAAGAACCCCCAAGTATGCATTGGCTAAGTGTTGTGGATGGGCTTTGGCACTGGTATGGAGAAGAGAAGTTGTAGGATGTATATAATCAGTACTCTGGTTCAGCTATCCGAGCTACAAGATATTTGTCCACCCCAAAATAACCATTTTGATCTCACTGTCCATACAGTAATATAGAGCCTCCTTCTTTTATAATGTCCTAAACTGTATTTGTTTACTTCATATTGTGTCGTGTGTTGATGCCATGTATTCTTGTACAAGTAGTATGCATTTATACTGCTGACTCGAAGATGGATGCAGTGTGTTCCTGCAACCATTGATAGTGCCCACCTACTAGGTTGCATGTGCCACAACACAAAACCTCAACACCATCAGAATGTCAGTTCTTGCACACACTTTATGTCATTCCCAACATCTCGTGGCACTTCATTCTGAAACACGTCACTCATGTTCATGCCCTCTTCTCAACTGTTGTGTTACATACCTTAATTTTCTTTTATTTTTATTTTTGAATGTAGGTGGATTGGTGATGATAATTACATGAAATTAAGTATTCCAGAGATTTTGTTATTCTGTTAATTTCATCAGGAGAAGGAATAGCATAGTTGGCATTGTGACAGGGGTATGGGCTAGCTGTGTGAGGAATTATAGTTCAATTTGTGGTAGGAGTAATGGATTTTCTTCTTCTGTATCTGGAGTGGCTCTGGGCCCAAACCAACCTCATGTTCTATGGGTGTCAGGGGCTCTATGTGCAGGCACTGAAGCTGGCCACTCACCTACACTAGTGGCAACGTCTCTGTTGCCTTCATAGAATGCACAAAAATAGTTTTACCGTTACCTGATTTCATTATCACATTCCTGTTTCTTATTGCTATTAGAGGGAGGTAGGGGAGGAAGTAGAGACTGAATCTTTTCTCCGTGATACTGTATTGTGCCAATTTTGTCATGCACTGTGTAAGGATATGTGAGTTGAAAATTGGGAATTTGGATTATCCATGTTTGTGATTATTCAGGCTTCCTCCACTCTCAGGTTGGTGACTTTTACTGTAATTTATTCTTGAAACATAACAGTTGATTTTGATAGTAATTTTATCAGGATACAGAAATTAATTTTGTTGACACATTTATGTGTAGGTGACTTATTATGAGCTGTGCTATACTTGACTGCAGGTCTGACCAACATGTGGCCCTCAAGGAAAATATTTGCAGCTCTCAGTAAGCTGAACAGTTCAAGTAATATAACTTACCTTACATAATAAGGTCTACAGAATATTATATGGCAATTTTAATAGCATAGAAAATATGTTTACAAACTATAACTTGTCACTTTTAGGACAGCACACACTAAACCAGTATTTCTTTGTGTCTGATGGATTTTAGTAATGTCTGCTACCTTGTCAGTCAGTATACTTCTAGCATAACTTATTGTTTGTAAGTGATGGTGTTCAAGAGAACTAAACATCCCTGCTCCTTTTTTATATATGTATACCCACGTGCGGCCCTCAGGTGAGTCCTTAACGAATTATGTGGCTTTCCTTTCGGTTGAAGTTGGCCAACCTTGCTTTATTATATCGTTTGTAAGCCTCTTGATTCCACACTAAATGTACAAACACTGACTTGCAGAAATTTTAATTTCTGTACTTTCAAGTATGAAAAACTATCGTACTGCTGTTCAAGTATAAGAATTTGAAAATCGTCAATGTACTTCTAATATCTCGTAATGTTGAGATCCTCAGAGATTGGCAGGAACTTGAAACTGTTTGTGCATATTTGATCAAGTGATTTGGTGCTGAAGTTTACATTACAGATATCATTTTATGTCTATCTACATTGCTGATTTGGTTGTACAGTTTCTACATATCCGCTGTCTTACACTGACCTGGGGGGAAGGGGGACACATAAACTAAAGGATTTGATGCCAGATGCCTGTATCTTATGTGTGGCAGTTAAATCTGATGTCCTTCTTCAGTGTGTGTGGACATTGTTCTGGTAGCCCCTTCTCTGTTGAAGTTAAAGTGTAAGTTGTTCTGAGCACTGTAGTGAATGGCTTGTCTGGTGTTGTGGTACATCTCTACCCATGTCATCATGATGTCGAACTGGATGTGGTGAGTTTGGATATTGGTGTTCCACCCTTGCTGGATATTGTAGATGACATGGCAGAAGGTCTTTGATGCTCCTTAGTGCCTTTTTTTTTATTCTGCTGCTCCCTCATTTGCACAGTTTCATATATAATCCTGGAGTTTTCAAATGTAGATTGCCTGGACCAGTCTGAGAAGACTGTGAGATCCCGTACACCATAACTTCAGCAGATAATGGGGATAGCAGATAAACGTGGTCTGGAAGACTTGATGAACAGAGTGGCTGCCACCATCATATGATACCCACAGGCTCCTCCCAGGAATAAATATAGCTGCACCATCTCCAAACTGTGTGTCATGTCGCCCTGTACATTGTTTATGCCAAACCTTGTGAAGAAGTTGTCCCATCTTTTCTTGTATTATCATTTGTTCGTATATTCTCGTTATGTATAGGGTGGCCTAAAGGTCAACCATATTTTAGTGTACATTTTATACACCAGTTAACTTGACTTTTGGGCCACTTGGTATTTACTTGGATATTTCACTCTCCTTCACTGACATTTCTTCCTCCTGTGCTTCTACAGTTTTCCCCTCTTTCCTCATTCCTCTTCCTTTGCCTCTACAGTTGTTTCATAATTTCCTTCCTGATATACACGTTTGCTTCATACAATAAATTTTATTTCCACCATGTTTATTGTATCATCTTGGTCCTCACCTTGCTGTTACATCATGCTGCTTCTTTCTCTCCTTGACAAATAGCCCTATCCCTTTCCCCTATCCCTCGCTGTCTACCATTGCCTATATCAAAACTTTTCTTCAACCAGCTTGCTCTTCTACCTTGAAGGTGAAGGCAGCAGGTTTTTTTGAAACAATAGACACACTGCCACACCTACAGTGCAATCACCTAAAAACAGGATAATTGTCATCCTGTAACCATGGTGATGGCCTTACATCAAAAGTGTATTCAATTGTTCACTATACATAGAATTGAAAATATGTTTTTGTAAAGTGTTGAATAGGAAACTTGTTATCCTGTTGCTAGATACTTCAAAAAATGAACATGATGGTGATGAATGTGTACATGTAATTAATAAAAGGATATACCAGGTGGGCACTCAGTTATTTCTTTTTGCATTGCATTTTATGGAGTAGCAGTTCGTGTACATAGAATCCTATCCACACACGAGATTAGAATTTATCAGCATAAAACGGGAAATTACAAAATTCAATCAACAGTTTAAATGTTACGTTTTTTTAATTCAGGTAAACTAATTGAATTTTCTTCAGAGGTGCAGTGTACTTTTGATTGTGTTTAGTTGCTCTTGTTAAGTAACTGGATTTTCTGACAGGCTTAAATTTTAATAGTAGATTGCAAAATCATATTCTCTTATCTAATTGGGTTTGCAGGTTCACAATGTGCCAGATGGGACTTCTGTTGGAAATACATATTATTGTTAATAGGTAATGGGGGCATTCTTGTTTTTGCTCTTGATGCACAGTTTATGTCATGATGCACAAAATAGTGTTCTTATTTTAGTACACCTTAAAGTATGAGTTGAAATTTAACATTGATTGTGAACTGTAGGGATATTGTAAATATCCATGAGACAGAACTTCTGAAACTGTTATGAAAACAGTTGGGTAGTATTGTGATTACATGTAAAATGAAAATTTTGGTTCAAAAACGATTTTCTGTACCTTAAAGTTGGAGTTGTACCTGTGTATCATATAATTAAATCCCAAATTACATTCATGAAGTATCCAAATTACAACCAGATATGAGATATGTCCAGACTATGTATTTTGTTATGATTTTCCCAACATTTGTCTGCTATCCTAGACTATCACCTTTGTCCTGCCATGTTAAGCTTCATATTTTTAACCTACATGATACATTACTCAAGTAAATGGAAGTGGGGGGGGGGGGCCACCATGTAACTAAAATGTTTTTTTTTTGTGTGCAGTATTATCAACTATGTGATTATATTTGTATAATGATGATTATGGTGATGTGGATGATGATGATGACCATCATCATCATCATCATAGTAACCACCATCCTTCTCCTGGTTAATTTTTACATACAATATTTTCTTGAGAATCATATCTGCTACATTCATTCTTAAAACTTGTCTGTGCTATCAAATTCTGTAACTTGATACTTGTGTTCCCCAGTCTATATTTAAATTCCATTTTCTTCATAGAGCCTGATATATTTATCTGTCTTTGACTTTAATAAGGAATAAACTGTATTAAATCTGATTAATTGACATGTAAGTATCTAAGTGTTTGAATTATAATTATAGAGGCAATGGTGGTATGTATAAAATTTCACTATGCTTTTGTTTTTAATATATTATTAATTATACACATCTTATAACTTAATCCTACTTGAGTAACATGACATCTGTTTAAACCCCTGTGACCTGTTAGTGAGAGACATGACACCTCTGACGATTGACAAGATTGGCAAAAACATTGGAGGCAAATCATAACGTGTTCCTGTCAGTTGTGTGTTACAGTGAATGCCACTATTATTTTGGATGTTGTCCATGATCTTGAATTCTTTTGTAACATGATATTGCAGAAACAGGTACAGTTTCCAGAACATTGTTTCTGAAAAGATTTGTGGTAATCTCTCATCATTATAAACAATAGTTTCTTATAAATACACTTTGCATGTTGTACTTATTGTTCATAATTTATGGTTATGTTTCTTATTAACTATAGTCACTGAACCAATTTTGAATAAGACAGCTTCCTGTCATTGAGCCTGAGGTGGTGTTGCAACACAATTTGACATTCATACTCATATTTCTGTCTCGGCTTTGTTTAAGGCATGGCTTATTCCTTTTAACTTATTGTCATAAGTGTAAAAATACAGTATTGCGACTGAAGGTTTTATTGTTATTTACTGGTTTATTCAGCACTCCTTTTTCATGGTTCATAACTAATAATAAATAATAAAATTAATTTGGGTTGTTAATTGACGAAACATGTAAGGAAGCGGTTGTGTCCTGTTTTAATGTATTACTCTCCAGAATTTGTCTGGAGGGACAAGAAAATCACAAATCCTCAGTCAGGATGGTTTGCTTCCAGTTCAAAATTCAAGGCCAAAATATTTGTACTGTGATATACAGTCTGTATATCAGTGCTAAGAAATGCAACTGTGTAATGTTTATAAAGAATTAATTGTAGCCTAGGTGGGAAGTTGTAGAATGGTGACAGGCAATAATTACATTATGAAGTCTGAAAACTGCCATTAAGAATTAACAAGTCATCATTAGTTGCTTTGGTAATGTACATGTAGTATAATGAATTGAAGTTTTGTATGACTGTGTCTCTTTAGAGGGGGGTTGATAGTTGTGGTTCAGAAAAAAACTGTGATTCATTTTTGAATCACAATTTGCATCCCAGTAAATCTGCAAACCACGTTTGTATATTTGACATAATTTTCTAACATAGGTACAATTGTACAGGTTTCTGTGTGTGCTTTATTAATGCTTCCAAATGTTGCAGTATGATAAAGTGTGTTGGACAGTAAAGAATTGTATCATATTAATGCAGTTTATATATATATATATATGTATAATTTCTGGGGCACTGGAGGTCTGTCTAGGTAGCCTAACATATGGACTGCATGGTGTGAAGTATGTTATTATGTAATTGTTTCAATCCTGAATTCAGGCAGGACTTGAAATCAAAATTAGGTGGAAAATCCATCATGTTGCAGTTGAAAAAAGGCACTGTTGTGAATGAAACACGTAACTGGCATTTTACAATTTCATCTACAATGCCTGTAAGGAAGGATCACAGTAGTGAAAGATTAGAACTGTTATAACTTAAGAAATTATGTTACATGTGTTGTTCTTTATAATTTTTAGGGAATAGAGTTCATGATAGTTCAAATTTCATTGAAAGTTGTGTAAATTCTGGACTTATTAGGTGTTTCTCTAATCAGACTGGTAAATTTGTATTTGTTGTGATGCGGCATCACCTTCACTGATACGGTTACAATGCTTTTAAATTTGCTGGAGGCAGGACAGGAAAGCACTCACACAAATTATGTGATTTATCATAACATTCCTCTTGGATTGAAAGGTTTCATGTGTGTGTGTGTTGTGTGTTTGTGCACAAAAGTGTATGTGAGTGTTAATGCTTTCTGTCCCTTTCCTAAAAACTTCAAAGGTGGGTGCTTATTGTCATGGCACCTCCTATATACTGCCATTGCAAACCATCCCACATTTCTAAGTTTTAAAACTCAATATCAACATGATGGCTACATGTACTTCTTGAGGAGCTACACTTGCCCCATTTAGTTTTATTAGGGTAAATTTTTTTAGTTACATTTAAATCACCCACCAAGTTGAAATTGTCATGTCCACCTGCTCTGTATGCACAAAACAAGTCAAGAACAATGAATGGATTTTGATGAAATTTGGTGTTTGGAATTTTTATGAAAAACTGTTCAGTCATTTCACCTTTTATTTAGATTTGACAATTTTAATAAACAGTTTAGAAAAGGATGTACATTTATTTGCACACTCACATGAAGCGTGGGTAGCAAACTACTACTGGTTTAAGAGAAAAATGTTTGAAAGAGACATTGTAGAGGAGAATGAAATAAACATTTTATTTCTACATTTTTTCCAGAGGTCTTAAAGATTTTCAGTTGGTTAATCCTGATACTGGGGAGTACCCTTCCAGGCATTTCCTATTATGCTTTTAGGAAAACCCATACTAGCACCTTTGCTGGGACGTGGTGCAACCCCATGCAAACAGTTTCTGTCTTGATTGTAATGCCACTGCCAGGATACCCGGAGAAATTACACTGTCAGAAGCACTTGGTTTCCTCTTTTGGCAGACAGAGTGTTGGTTGAGTGCATGAAATACTGATTTAGATATGAGAGATGATATTTATTTACTGAGGAAACCAAAGCAAGCATGGTCTATTGTAGTCATAAATTATCAAAATGTGGTATCACAGATTGTGTGCTAAAGTGTAGTATCTTACTATATAATTTATTTCTTTATGTTTTGTACCACCACAATTACTGTGTAGTCTAAACTGTGAAAGAAATATTGTGGGCCAACCTTGGTTGCAATTGGATATATTTTACTGCTGCATACAGGCTGTGTTCACTCTAAAACAAAGTATCAAAATCTATGCATTTTATACCACATGTTTGTACAGTTCTGTTTGTTTGTGTTTTTATATATATGGATATATTTATGTTCTTAATGCATTGAAGATTAAACTCATCCTGCAGTAGACAGACTTATACATTACACCTGTCACTGTCCCTTTAGTTTTATATAATATCTCTTCCCTTTCTCACATTAGCTGCATTCCCTTCTCTTATAAGTACTTTGTGTAGCATGGTTGTTGGCATGTCATTCATAATTCCTTCTGTCAAAAATGCCTTTTAAGTGTATGCTATGTGCTTTCACGTTTTTGTTTTTGGCATACCAGTTTGGCACAAGTACAGAATTTGTGTTTGGTATTCCAGGTCATAGTGATATATTATGGAAATGACAAATGTGTGATGAGAAGTTATATATCTCGTCTGGGAATGAATAAAGCTATACATGTCAAAATTAATATAATTTCATAAACCTAACAGATGAAGATTGTATAATGCCTTGTCCCTTATTCCAAGAAGCCTGGGTTTTCTACAAACTAGACTTGAACATCATTACAAATATCAATCTGAATTCACAAATTTGGCATATTGTTTTAAGACCAGAAATTTCTGTGCAGCACAGCCATGAATTGAGCTTATGAGTTACAGGTTGGCCTGATTAAATGCGAGGAGAGTCCATCTCTCTTGCCCAAGTTATATTAGCACAGACTCCCTTGCTGTGGCAATGCAGATATCAGCTGCCCTGTCTTACCTTCAAATCAACTTCAATATGAACTAGGTTTCCCATGAATATGTGATAAGTAACAAAGGCTTTTTAGGAGCTCAGTTTACATTACATAATGGTCAAGGTGGTTCCAGTATGACGTAAGATTTCATTGAAAAGTCTGTAATGTCATATATTTTGAATGGGTATTTTTAATGTAGAAGTAATGCTTTGGCACTATTGCAAGCAGACCATTGGTCATATTTCCACCAGGATTCTGGAACATATCAGAGACACCAGCTTAAAAACCAAGAGTCTTTATTAGGTGAACATTCCTCCAAGACCAAATCTGACAAAATCACAGTCCACATTATGGGCTCAGTATCATCAGGGAGGCCACTCAAATACTCCCCCAGCTTCAACCATGAGGTTGGGTACAGAGGTGCAGAAGGAATTTTTGCAAGCATTTTTCCTTCAGACTCTCTTCTTAATCACAGTGCCTGTTCCCAGTGTATAGTACCAAACTCCACACTCCCTACCTTCCTAGCACTTCAAGACCTGTATGTTGGGTTGCAACCTCCCAACTTATTTTTCTTGAAGTTGATGACACTGTTGTATAATGAAACACAGAAAAACATGACATGGTTAATTTCAAAAGCAAAAATTGCACAGTATTTCACATTGTTTATATAAATGTTATTTATTACGTTATAATTATTTTATACAGCATTTCATATTTTAAAGTCAGTGTCCCTTAGTCATCACTGCAAATGGAGAGATAAATAAACATTTTTGTATGGTTGCACTGTTGTTTTTTTTATGTTGTACAGTTATTACTCTTGAACAAATGTTGCACATTTGAAAGATTATTGCAATTAATTCAGGACCATGTGCTAAGTGGCACTTGCCATTGTGGCCACCATGTTTATTTTTATGATCATAAAAGTTGTCCTGGGCACAGATGGCTTTACACTCTGTCAGCTTTACCCCAGGGGAAGATCCCCCTGTACCAATTGAATAAGAGGCTGTGTAGTCAGGCACTCATTCTGACAAAAACTGAAGTTATCTGGCCCTGCCTATAGCTTAGACAGTATATGATTATGCTGAACCGATTTCTGGGTGGGATACTATAGGGTTGTTATACAGTAACAACTACAGTAGAGTAGACACGGAATCTGGTGGCACACGGAAACGCACGGGTGGAGAAGTGAAGGGGAAAAAGGCGAATGGAGGGGGTAGCCAGCAGTCTTGCCCTGTATCGGACACGGTCTATCCAGCATTACTACCGCTG